>UMLR01074190.1_pt1 | contig 15956 bp, 10 predicted proteins | sample 1966741 | NCBI WGS metagenome assembly UMLR01 (sample SAMEA4836207, study PRJEB28245) | human gut metagenome | biome: gut microbiome; material: fecal sample | place: Denmark | collected 2008 | reverse complement strand
TACCTTACCTGAACAACGCACAAAATGAAAAATTGCAAGAGGTGTTGAAATACACCCTTGCAAAATATGAGGTAACAGAAAAACGAAATAAGGAGAAATACTCGGAGCAGAACTATGTAGAACTGTTCCTATCGGCGAAGCGAATCGAGGGCTGCTCCGAGAAATCTCTCAAATACTATAAGGCAACTATCGAAGCTATGCTCTGTGAACTCAAAAAAGATGTCAAACACATAGTTACAGACGACATCAGAGGATACTTGACGGAATATCAGGAAAAGAAGAAATCAAGCAAGGTAACGATAGACAATATCCGCCGTATTCTATCCAGCTTCTTCTCTTGGTTAGAGGACGAGGATTACATACTGAAAAGTCCGGTAAGACGCATACACAGAGTAAAAACCGGCACAAATATCAAGGAGACATACTCCGATGAAGCGTTGGAGCTTATGAGGGATAACTGCGCAGAACTTCGAGACTTGGCAATTATTGATATGCTTGCTTCAACAGGTATGCGTGTTGGCGAAATGGTACTGCTTAATCGAAATGATATTGATTTCAACGAAAGAGAATGTATCGTGTTTGGTAAAGGCAGTAAGGAACGAGTGGTCTATTTTGACGCTCGAACAAAGATACATTTGCAGAACTATTTGGAGAGCAGGACGGACGATAATCCGGCGCTGTTTGTGTCGTTGAAATCACCACACGAAAGGTTGAAAATCGGTGGTGTTGAGGTTCGCCTGAGAGAATTTGGAAAGCAATTAGGTATTAACAAGGTACACCCGCATAAGTTCAGGCGTACCCTTGCAACTATGGCAATAGATAAGGGAATGCCCATTGAGCAGCTTCAACAGCTCTTGGGGCATAGAAAGATAGATACGACCTTGCAGTATGCAATGGTAAAGCAGAGTAATGTTAAGATTGCTCACCGAAAATACATTGGATAGAGAGGAAAACGAATATGGCTGAATGGCAGACAGTTCGACTTGGAGAAATAGTTAAGACTAATCAAAGCACATATTCTCCAAAAGAAAATTGGCAGTTTGTAGATTACTTGGATACCGGAAATATCACAATGAATAAAATTGATGAAATTCAGAATATTAACACGGCTAAAGATAAGCTGCCAAGCAGAGCAAGAAGAAAGGTTAAAACAAATAGCATTATCTACTCGACTGTAAGACCAAACCAATTACACTATGGAATTATCAAGAAACAGCCTGATAACTTCTTAGTATCGACAGGTTTTACAGTAATTGATGTTAATTACGACAAGGCTGTGCCTGATTTCATTTATTATGCTTTGACCAAACAAGAGGTCACAGAACAACTTCAAGCTATTGCTGAACAAAGTGTATCAGCGTATCCTTCTCTAAAACCTTCGGATATAGAAAATTTGGAGCTTATGCTTCCTGATAAAAAAACGCAGGAAAGAATTGTTGCTATACTAAGGTCGATAGACGAAAAAATTAAAGAGAATAATGCGATAAACAATAATTTATCTCAACTTTTGATAAAGAAACAACAAAAAAGGACAGGCGCAAAGCCTGTCCTAAAATTTTGATTAATGGCAATGACAATCGTCGCAGTCGCCGATTTCACCTATGATAGGAGTTGGGTCGATACCGTTTCTTTTGTAGTAATCTGCAAGAGCAGCCTTGATAGCCTGCTCGGCAAGTACAGAACAGTGAACCTTTACAGGCGGAAGTCCGTCAAGAGCCTCCATAACTGCCTTGTTTGTAAGTTTTAAAGCCTCATCAATAGATTTACCCTTGATAAGCTCTGTTGCCATACTGCTTGTAGCAATAGCTGCACCGCAACCAAAAGTTTTGAACTTAACATCTACAATAGTGTTGTCCTTAACTTTGATATACATTTTCATAATGTCGCCACATTTTGAGTTACCAACTTCACCGATGCCGTCGGCATCAGGAATTTCACCAACATTTCTTGGGTTGGCAAAGTGGTCCATTACCTTTTCTGAATAAGCCATAACTAAGCCTCCTGTTTATTTATTAAGGGCTTCTTGAGCCTCTTGCTTTTTAATTTTTTCCCAGAGAGGTGACATATTTCTTAAGTATGTTACAACCTGCGGAATAACCTCGAGCATATAGTCAACATCTTCGTCTGTAAGCTCTGCCGAGAAAGAAAGACGCATACTGCCGTGTGCGATTTCGTGAGGAAGACCGATAGCGAGAAGAACATGGCTTGGGTCAAGGCTGCCCGAAGTACAAGCTGAACCCGAAGATGCCGAAATTCCGTTCATATCAAGTCTTAAGAGCAGGCTTTCGCCTTCAATGCCCTCAAAGCACATATTTACATTGCCCGGTAAGCGGTGAACTCTGTCGCCGTTTACTCTTGAACGCTCAATTTTGAGGAGTCCGTCAATAAGTCTGTCACGCAATTTTTCAAGATGCTCTCTTCTTTCGTCCATTGTGTCAACGGCTTCCTGAAGAGCTGCGTCAAGACCTACTACTCCCGCAACATTTTCTGTACCGGCTCTTTTATTTCTTTCCTGAGCACCGCCGTCAATTAAATTCTCTAATCTGATACCTCTTCTTACATAGAGAAGTCCGATGCCCTTAGGTCCGTGTAATTTATGAGCAGTCATTGAAAGCATATCAATATTCTGCTCCTGAACATTTATTTTTACATAGCCGGCAGCCTGAACAGCGTCGGTATGGAAAATTACTTTGTGCTTTTTGCAAATTGCTCCGATTTCGGTAATTGGCTGGATAGTACCGATTTCATTGTTTGCATACATAATAGATACAATAGCTGTATCTTCTCTGATAGCGTTTTCTACATCTTCGGGATGAACAATACCGTTTTCGTACACATCAAGGTAAGTTACCTCAAAGCCCTCTTTTTCAAGAGTCTGGCATGTGTGAAGAATAGCGTGATGCTCAAACTTAGAAGTGATAATGTGTTTTTTTCCTTTTGCCTTAAGGGCTCTGCAAACGCCCTTTAATGCCCAGTTGTCAGATTCACTGCCGCCTGAGGTGAAGTATATCTCATTAGCATTAGCAGCACCAAGGTTTTTTGCAATATTTTCTCTTGAGTTTTCAAGAATTTCCTTGGCTTTACCGCCTATTCTGTAAAGGCTTGACGGGTTGCCGTAGTACTCGGTGAGTACAGGCATCATTTTTTCAAGCACTGTAGGCGATATAGCTGTTGTAGCGGAGTTGTCTGCATAAATATATCTCATACTTGATAATCTCCTATCTATATCTATATAAAAATCGGTCAGTCAGGCTTTTGAAAACTTGTGCGCCTCGGCAACCGCCAAACGGTCGCAGCGCTCGTTTTCGGGATGTCCTGCGTGACCTTTTACCCATACAACATCAACATTATGAATGTCACATAAAGACAGCAACTTGTCCCAAAGCTCGGGATTAAGCGCTTTTTCTTTTTTGTTGCGCATCCAACCGTTTGCTTTCCATTTTTTAGCCCAACCGAGCTTTAATGCGTTGCAAACATATTGAGAATCGCTGTACAGAGTTACATTGCAAGGCTCTTTAAGGAGTGAAAGCGCACCGATTACGGCACTAATTTCCATACGGTTGTTTGTGGTGACGGCTTCTCCTCCCGAGATTTCTTTTTCGTGCTCATTATATCTCAAAATCGCACCCCAGCCACCGGGTCCCGGATTGCCGCTGCAAGCTCCGTCTGTAAAAATTTCAACTTGTTTCATTTGCAATTCTCCTTAGCTGATGTTCAACCTATATTATAATACGCAAAATCACCAAATGCAACCATATTTTATGTTTATTTTTTCAATTTAATTATATTATTTACGGAATTTATTAAATCATAATTCTTAATTTTAAAATCTTCCGTAATTATGATTTTAAAATTCAAATATTGAGCATACTAAAATAGAAATATATGGAATGTTTACTTAAATGTAATATTAAAATTGTCTTTTAATTCTTTAACACGCTTGACATTGCTCTTTGATTTGCGGTACAATAAAGAAGATTACAATTAGGATTTAATCTGTATTAAATACGGATTCAAAATATATTTATACTTATATATAATAATTAATATTTCATTTTGCTGATATGACCGTTTTATATCAGAACTTTGTATTTATTACGAATTTTCAGGCTTTATATTTTGATACATACAAAAGGAATTTATGCCTGTATTGTGTGAAATGTTAATTTTAATAAATTTTAAGAAATATGGAGGTAAATTTGTGAGTACAGAATTTAAGTACGATAATCGAAGAAAAAGCAACTGCTACAATAAGTACTCAAAAGGTAAAAAAAATTACGGAGGGTCTTCTTACAAGCCGTCGCAGGGCAAGGGAGCATCCGAATCTTTTAAGGGAGGTACTTTTAAGGGCGGTAATAAAAATTTTAAATATTCAAAGAATTACCGCAAAAAGCCTTATCAAAAACAGTTTAAACCGATTAAAAACAAGCCGTCTGTAAAGATTGCTTTCCTTGGCGGGCTTAACGAAATCGGAAAGAACATTACAATGATTGAGTGCGAGAACGATATAATTCTTGTTGACTGCGGTATGGCTTTCCCTGACGGAGATATGCTCGGTGTTGACCTTGTTATCCCTGATTTTACTTATATCGAACAGAATCAAGACAAAATCAGAGGTATTGTGCTTACTCACGGTCACGAAGACCACATCGGCGGACTTCCGTTCTTACTTGGCAGAGTGAATATTCCGATTTACGGAACTGCGCTTACTCTCGGACTTGTAGGCAACAAACTCAAGGAACACAGCCTTTATAATGAGTCAAGCCTTAACAGAGTTAATGCAGGCGAAACGATTAAACTCGGCTGTATGAGCGTTGAGTTTATCCATGTAAACCACTCAATTCCGGATGCGGTTGCATTTGCTATCCGCACACCCGCAGGCACAATTGTGCATACAGGCGACTTTAAAATTGACTGCACACCTATTACAGGCGATATGATTGATTTGTCGGCGTTTGCCCGTGTAGGCGATGAGGGCGTATTGGCTCTTCTTGCTGAAAGCACGAACGCAGAGCGTCCCGGTTACACACAGACCGAACGCACGGTTTCGGATAGTTTTGACAATCTTTTCAGAAGAGCGGAGCACGACAGAATTATTATTGCTACCTTTGCTTCAAATGTAAACAGAGTACAGCAGATTATTAATTGTGCGGAAAAATACGGAAGAAAAGTAGCTTTTTCGGGCAGAAGTATGGTCAATTATATGGCTGTAGCAAGCGAGCTCGACTATCTTAGCGTGCCTGAAAATATTTTAATTGACCTTGATATGCTTGACAGATACCCGAGAGAGCAAATTGTTCTTGTTACTACAGGCAGTCAAGGCGAACCGATGAGTGCGTTGTCAAGAATGGCATATTCAGACCACCGCAAAGTTATGGTCGGCGAGGGTGACTTTATTATCATTTCTGCCAATCCTATTCCCGGCAACGAAAAAACAGTCGGAAATGTTGTTGACGAACTCCTCAAAAAGGGCTGTAAGGTCGTTTACGAATCAATGTATGAAGTTCATGTTTCGGGACATGCTTGTCAGGAAGAACTTAAGATTATTCATAAACTTGTAAAACCGAAGTACTTTATCCCTGTTCACGGCGAGCAAAAGCACCTAAGAAAACACGCCGATCTTGCTATGTTCCTCGGTATGGACAGAAAAGATATTTATATCGGCGATGTCGGCAGCTGCATTGAAATCAACGAAAACTATATGAAAGAATTGCCTGCCGTACCTGCGGGAAAGGTATTTGTTGACGGTCTTGGAGTAGGTGATGTCGGAAGTATTGTACTTCGTGACAGAAAGCACCTCGGACAGGACGGACTTATCATTATCGTTGCATCTCTCGATGTTTATGACGGTCATGTTATCAGCGGCCCTGATATTGTATCAAGAGGCTTTGTATATGTTCGTGAGAGCGAGGGTTTGCTTGACGAGGTAAGACAGGTTGCAAACAACATTCTTGAAGATTGTGCAGACAACAACATTCATGAGTGGGGTATAATCAAGAACAGAATTAAAGATGATGTTTCCAAACTTATCTCACAAAAAACACGCAGAACCCCAATGATTCTTCCGATTTTACAGGAAGTATAATATAATAAAATCTACGAAAGGAAGGGTTTGAATTGAAGAAGAAAAGTTTTACGACTATGCCGACATTTGTTATATTTTCGGTTGCAATGCTTGCTATGTCTTTTGCATCATACAGCTATGACCCGGTGCTTTGCTACATTGAGATTGCCGTGTCGGTTGTAACCGCAGGTATAGTTGTCGTTTCGACCCTTCGCTTTCGTAACTATATAGCTACCACAGTTCGCAGTACAGCCGAGAAAATCAACGGATTTAATCCCGAATTTCTTGATAAATACAAAATTCCCGTCACGGTGCTTGGTGCAGAGGGGGAGATAATTTGGAGCAATACAAGGTTCAGAAAGCAGTTCTGCAACGGTAAAAATCCCGAAGGCGATATGATTTCGCCTTACATAGGCGACAAGAAAATAACAGATGTCGCCGACCACGAAACATTTGAAACCGCCTGCAACGGCAATGAATTTGTAGGCTTTGTCATCTCTACAAACGAGGGATATGTTTGTTATTTTGTGGAGAATACATATTACAGGCAAATTGTGCGTGAGTACAATGCAACCCGTCCTTGTGTAGCGATTATTACTTTTGATAACAGCGATGACTTTTCAAACGAATCCGATGAAATTTATTCCGAGGTTTCTCTGAATGTTCAGTCGTTCTTGCAGAGATGGGCGAACGAGTATAACGCTTTGTTTAAGATAATCGGCAATAACCGTTATATGATTATCTTTAAAGAAACCGATGTTGACAAACTTGTTGAACAAAAGTTCCCAATATTACAGGAAATTCACGGCATAAAAGCGGGTCAGCATACCGCTACGGTATCTATCGGTTTGTGCAGAGGCATAAACTCTCTCAAAGACAGCGAAACCAATGCGAGAAAGGCGCTTGATATGGCGCTTGGCAGAGGCGGAGATCAGGTTGCTATTATAAGCAACAATATTTACGAATTTTTCGGAGGTACTTCCGCTACTTCCGAAAAGGTCAGCAAGGTGCGTATGCGTGTTATTGCAAATGCAATCAAGCGTACGATAAACGATTGCGATAAAGTTTTTGTTATGGGACACAGATTTTCTGACCTTGACTGTATCGGTGCGGCTATCGGTATGCAGTCGGTTATGGAAAAATCTTTTAATCTGTATTCAAAAATAGTTGTTGATAAAACAAAAACTATGGCTGAAAAGCTGATTGATTATGCAGAGAAAAACATAGGAAAAGATATATTTATTACCCCCGATGAGGCAATTAAGCAGGTTACACCAAAGACTTTGCTTATCATTGTTGATACTCATTTGAGAAATTCTCTTGAAAGTCCACAGCTTTACGACGAATGTAAAAAGGTCATTGTTATTGACCATCATCGCAGAGCGGTTAATTATATAGATAACGCACTTGTTTTCTGCCACGAGCCGTTTGCTTCGTCTGCGTGTGAAATGTGCAGCGAGATTATCAGCTGCATTGATGATAAAGCAATCGGATATGCACAGGCGGACGCTTTGCTTGCGGGCATTATGCTTGATACAAAGAATTTTGTTTTAAAAACAGGTGTAAGAACCTTTGAAGCAGCCGCATATTTGAGGAGAAGAGGCGCTACTACAATTAATGTAAAGCAGATGTTCTCCGATTCAATTGAAACTTACCGTGAAAAAGTAAGCATAGTATGCGATGCAAAAATATACAGAAACTGCGCAATTTCAATCGCAAAGGGCGCTGACGGTGATGTAAGACTTGCCTCTGCGCAGGCAGCAGACGAATTACTCACGCTTGAAAATGTAAAAGCCTCTTTTGTAATTTATGAAAGCGGCGGTAAAATTTGTATTTCCGCACGCAGCTTTGGCGCTGTAAATGTGCAGATTATTATGGAAAAGCTCGGCGGTGGCGGACATCAGACAATGTCGGCTACACAGCTTAGTGATATAAATAAAGAACAGGCTCTCAAGATGCTTATCGAAGTTATAGATACAAATCTTGAGGATGCAAGTTGCAAATAGCAGAAAGGAACGACAATTATGAAAGTAATACTTTTGCAGGATGTTAAGGCACTTGGCAAAAAAGGCGACCTTGTAAATGCTTCTGACGGATATGCAAGGAATTTTCTTCTTCCTAAGAACCTTGCAAGAGAGGCAAATGCACAGGCTATGAATGAATATAGAAACGCTGAAAACTCAAAGAACTTTAAGATTGCTACCGAGAAAAAGCAGGCAGAGGGTTACAAAGCACAGCTTGAGGGCAAAACCTTTGAGATGAAAGCAAAAGCAGGTCAGGGCGGCAAACTTTTCGGCAGCATTACCGCAAAGCAGGTTGCCGAGGAAATCAAAAAACAGTATAATATCAACATAGACAAGCGTAAGGTTGTTCTTGAAAGTGATATTAAAGAATTCGGTTCTTACAAAGCCGATGTAAAACTTTATTCGGGTATTGTTGCAAACATTACCGTTAAGGTATCAGAGGCTTAATTTTATTTACGATTGCAAAGGAGGGGTGACAAATGGCGGATAATCAAATTTCAAGTAGCTACGACGGACTTCATATGCCGTACAGTCCCGAAGCTGAACAGGCACTGCTTGGTGCGATTATTCTTGAAAGCGATGTTTTTGATAAAGTAATTGAATACATCAAGTCCCCCGATTATTTTTATGTTTCACTGCATAAGCTGATTTTCAAGACGATGACCGAGATGGTCAACTTCGGCGGCAAAATCGACTTTGTCACATTGCTTGAAAAACTTAAGCAGACAGGTTCGTTTGACGAAACGACAGGCAAGACATATCTTTATGACCTTGTAAACAACTGTCCGTCAATATCCAATGCCGAGGCTTATGCGGAGGTTATAAGAGATAAATACAATATCCGCAGGCTTATTACCGCTGCAAGAGAAATCATTGATGACGCTACGGCAGGCACGGAAGATACATCTGTTATTATCGATTCTGCCGAGCAGAAAATCTTTGACATAAGACAGGGTAACGAGAAAAAGGGACTTGAGAGAATTAACTCTGTTATTATGCAGACTTTTGACAGACTTGACGCTCTCAACAGCACAACAGACGACAGTATGAAACCTGTTTCTACGGGTATCGGCGACCTTGACCGAGTAATTACGGGTCTTAACCGAAGCGACCTTATTTTGCTCGCCGCCCGTCCGGGTATGGGTAAAACGAGTTTTGCGCTGAATATTGCACGATATGTTGCCTGTACGGCTAAAAAAACGGTTGCTTTTTTCTCTTTGGAAATGTCAAAAGAACAGCTTGCCAGCCGTTTATTGTCGGCAGAGGCTCTTATTGAAGGTACAAAGCTGAGAATAGGTAAGCTAAACGATGAGGAATGGGACAGACTTATTCCGGCAAGCGATATTCTCGGCAAGTCGGAGCTTTATCTTGACGATTCACCGGGTATTACCATTACCGAAATGAAATCAAAGTTAAGACGAATGAGAAAACTTGACCTTGTAATTATTGACTACTTACAGCTTATGGGCAGCGGCAGAAGAATAGATAACCGAGTTCAGGAAATTTCTGAAATCACAAGAAATCTTAAAATTCTTGCAAAAGAAATGAATGTTCCCGTTATCACACTGTCACAGCTTTCCCGTGCAAGCGAACAGCGTACCGACCACAGACCGCAGCTTTCCGACTTGCGTGATTCGGGTTCTATTGAGCAGGATGCCGACATCGTACTTTTTCTTTACCGTGAGGGATATTACGATAAAAACGAGGACGATTCTCCGCAGGGTGCAGATCAAAATTCGGGTGAGTGTATTGTAGCCAAAAACCGTCACGGCGAGGCTCGTACTGTAAAAATGCATTGGCAGGGCGAGTTTATGAGATTTACAGGTACGGAGGACAGAAGTGAGTAATCCTTTTTTGACGGCTGTAAATAAATATAAGCTGATTGAAAAAAATGATTCCGTTGCCGTTGCGCTTTCGGGTGGAGCAGATTCGGTTTCACTTCTTCATATGCTTTGTTCTGTAAAAGAAAAATATAATCTTACATTATACGCAATCCATATTAATCATATGATACGGGGCGAAGAGGCAGAGCGAGATGAAGAATTTTGCAGAGAATTTTGTAAAAAACTTTCCGTCAAACTTTTTGTAAAAAAAATAAATGTTCCGTCAATAGCGGAGAAAGAAAAAATCAGTACGGAGCTTTGTGGAAGGAATGTCAGATATAAAGAATTTGACGAGCTTTCCAAAAAGCTTAACTGTAAAATCGCAACTGCACACACGCTTTCCGATAATGCGGAAACGCTGATGATTAACCTTGTAAGGGGCACATCGCTTAACGGACTTTGTGCAATTCCCGAAAGGCGGGATTATATAATCAGACCGCTGATTTTGTGCGACAGAGCGTACATTGAAAATTACTGCCGTGAAAATTCACTTGATTATGTGACCGACAGCACAAACCTTACCGATGATTACACAAGAAACAAAATCCGTCATAATGTAATCACCGAGCTGAAAAAGATAAATCCGAGTTTTGAAGCTTCTTTAAAGCGACTGTGCGACGACGCAAAACTTCTGTCAGTTTATCTTGACAAACAGACAGATAAAGCGGTTGCCGACAGCAGACTTGCTTTCGGATATTCGGCAAAAAAGATTTGTGAGCAGGATAAAATCATACGGCAGAATGTAATCAAAAAAATTTGTGTTGAAAACGGAGCCGATATTCCCGAGCATATTCATATCGAACTTATTGATAATGCTCTTTTTGAAAGCGGTTGTGTTGATTTGTGCGGTAATTTCCGAGCTGTGGTAAAACAGGGAATACTGCGGATAGAAAATACCGAAGCTGTTAATAATTTTGGTGAAGAAATATTATTTGCCGATGTTATTAATAAAGAATTTACATTTGATAATATAAAATATTTTGTAAAAGAAATTACAGATTTTGACGATTTAACCGATAATCCGATTTATATGTCCGAAAAAGAAACGAAAAATGCCGTGATACGCACACGCAGACAGGGCGATAAGATTTTTTTCAAGGACAGAAATATTACCAAGCCTTTAAGAAAGGCTATGAATGAATTTAAAATTCCGTCTGAATTGAGGGATAAACTTCCGCTTGTGGCAGTAAATAATGAAATATTGTGGTGTGAGGGGATAAATTCGGTTCAGACATCTTATAGTGCAGAAAAAAGAAAATTTATTATAATATGTGAACAAGGGAGGACTTTTTGTGCATAAGGACATTGAAAAAATACTTTACAGCGAGCAGGATATTAAAAATATTGTGAAAAGGCTTGCAAAAGAGGTTGAAAAGGATTATAATGGCAAGGACTTTATAATGGTAGGCTTGCTTAAGGGCTGCGTATCGTTTATGGTTGATTTAATGAGGGAAGTAAACCTTGATTTCAGCATAGATTTTCTTGCTGTTTCAAGCTACGGCAACTCAACCGTAAGCTCGGGCAGAGTTAATATTCAGAAAGATATTTCAACTTCTGTTGACGGCAAGCATATTCTCATTGTTGAGGATATTGTGGACTCGGGCAGAACACTTGCTTTTATTTCACAGTATCTTTATGCAAAAAATGCTGCGTCTGTAAAAATTTGCACATTGTTCAACAAGCCTGACAGAAGAGTTACCGATATTGATGTTGCTTATGTCGGTTCTGTAATTCCCGACGCATTTATTGTAGGCTACGGACTTGACTATGCGGAGCGTTACAGAAATCTCCCTTATGTAGGCGTTCTTAAGGAGTCTGTTTATTCACAGGATACATAAAATTACGCTTTTAAATTCATAATATAAAAAGGAGTGATTCCTATTGGACAAAAAACTGCGTAACATAATTATTTATATCACTGTTGCGGTTATGGTTGTGCTCGGTGTGGCATTTTTGATGACCCAAAATTCATCTGCAAGTTACACAACCTCTCAACTGGTAAATCTTTTTAAAGAGGACAAGGTTCAGAGTTATACCGTCAACTACGGAACAGGTGCGATTGAAATTACACTTAAAGAGGGTGTAAAACTTAAACCCGCAAAGGACATCGCTACATCTGACAGCATTATTCAGGATACAACGGATGATAATATCACAGCTACAGATCCTGACGGAAAAAATGCCAAGAGCTCAGCAAAAAATGTTGTTGTAAGAGGTACTCTTGCCGATATTGAAAGATTTATTGACGATGTTTCAGTTTACACCGCATCGGCGGACGAAGCTGTTTCTTATGATTATATCAAAGGCAGTGACAACACACTTTTATATGAATTTTTGCCTATACTTGTAACGGGAATCCTCTTTGTAGTTGTATGGATATTCATTATGAAGAAAATGGGCGGCGGTCTTGGCGGAAAAGAAATGAACTTCGGCAAGGCTAAAATCAAAAATACAAATGACGAAAAGCGCAAAACCACATTTGAAGATGTTGCAGGCGCAGACGAAGAAAAGGAAGAGCTTGAAGAAATCGTTGAATTCCTTAAAGCTCCGGATAAGTATAATAAACTCGGCGCAAGAATCCCTAAGGGTGTACTCCTTGTAGGCCCTCCTGGTACAGGTAAAACATTGCTTGCAAGAGCTGTTGCAGGCGAGGCAGGCGTTCCGTTCTTCTCAATTTCAGGTTCCGACTTTGTAGAAATGTTTGTCGGCGTCGGTGCGTCAAGAGTTCGTGACCTCTTTGAACAGGCTAAGAAGAACTCACCGTGTATCATCTTCATTGATGAGATTGACGCCGTAGGTCGCCAGAGAGGCGCAGGTCTTGGCGGCGGTCACGATGAGCGTGAGCAGACACTTAACCAGTTGCTTGTAGAGATGGACGGCTTCGGAGCAAACGAGGGAGTTATCCTTATTGCCGCAACTAACAGACCTGATGTTCTCGATCCGGCTCTTATGCGTCCGGGCAGATTTGACAGACAGGTAATTGTAAGCTATCCTGATATCAACGGCAGAGAGGCTATTCTTAAAGTACACGCTCGCAAAAAGCCGCTTGCTCCCGATGTTAATCTCAAGACTATTGCAAAGACAACAGCAGGATTCACAGGTGCAGACCTTGAGAATCTCCTTAACGAGGCTGCTTTGCTTGCTGCAAGAAAGAATAAAAAAGCCATTACTATGGAAGAAATCGAAGAGGCTACAATCAAGGTTGTAGTCGGTGCAGAGAAAAAGACAAGAGTTATGAGCGACAAGGAAAAGAAACTTACCGCTTATCACGAGGCAGGTCACGCAATCTGTTTCCACGAGCTTGCTACACAAGACCCTGTTCACGAGATTTCTATTATTCCGAGAGGTATGGCAGGCGGTTATACAATGCCGTTGCCGTCTGAAGATAAGTCTTACAACTCACGCACAGAAATGCTTGAAGACATCGTAGTATGTCTTGGCGGTAGAGTTGCGGAGGCAATCATTCTTGATGATATTTCAACCGGTGCGTCTAACGATATTGAAAAGGCTACAAAGACTGCCCGTGATATGGTTACAAAGTACGGTATGACTAAGGAACTCGGCTGTATTTGTTACGGCAAAGACAACAGTGCTGTATTCCTTGGCAGAGATATGGGTCATACTCAAGATTATTCAGAGCAAACTGCCGCTAAGATTGACGAGCTTATTCTTGAGATTGTCAACAATGCTTACGACAGAGCAGAAACCATTTTGAAGGATAATATTGATAAACTTCATGAGGTTGCAGCTTACCTTATTAAGCATGAAAAAATGGGCGGCGAAGACTTTGAGGCTGTTATGAACGGCACTTATGTTGAGCCTGTTGAGGCAGAAGATGCCGAATCCGAAGAGGATAATGCAAATGCTGCTGAAAACAAAGATAACGAATAATAATTTTTATAGCCTCTCTTTATGAGAGGCTATAATTGCTAAATAAAGGAAAAAGGGGAAAGAGATGGAACACGACAAAATTATAGTAAGAGGAGCTAAAGAGCATAATCTGAAAAATGTCAATGTTGAAATTCCGAGAAATAAACTTGTTGTAATAACAGGTCTTTCGGGTTCGGGCAAAAGCTCGCTTGCTTTTGATACCATCTATGCCGAGGGACAAAGACGCTATGTAGAAAGCCTTTCTTCTTATGCAAGAATGTTTTTGGGACAAATGGACAAACCAAATGTAGAGAGCATTGAGGGATTGTCACCTGCTATTTCTATTGACCAGAAAACCACATCAAAAAATCCACGCTCTACTGTGGGCACTGTTACCGAAATTTACGATTACCTGCGTTTGCTTTACGCAAGAGTAGGTGTTCCGCATTGCCCTGTTTGCGGTCGAGAAATACGCCAGCAGACGGTTGACCAGATAGTAGATAAAATTATGTCTTACGACGAGGGCACAAAAATTCAGGTTTTGGCTCCTGTTGTGCGTGGCAGAAAAGGCGAGCATGTAAAGGTACTCGAAAGTGCAAGAAAATCGGGTTTTGCGAGAGTAAGAGCAGACGGAATTGTGTATGATTTGTCAGAAAAAATTCCGCTTGAGAAAAATAAAAAACATAATATAGAAGTAATTGTTGACCGACTTGTAGTAAAGCCTGAAATTACTTCAAGACTTTCTGACAGTATAGAAACCGCCTCTAAACTTTCAAACGGTGTCATTCTTGTGAATATTGTCGGCGGAGAAGATGTAATGTTCTCACAGAAGTATTCATGCCCCGACCACGGTGTGAGTATTGAAGATTTATCGCCGAGAATGTTCTCTTTTAATAATCCGTTCGGTGCTTGCCCTAAATGTACGGGCTTGGGCGTATTTCTTAAGATTGACGAAAATAAAATTATTCCCGATATGAGTAAAAGTGTGCGACAGGGTGCTATAAAAGGAAGCGGCTGGGCAATGGAGGGCAGTTCCATTGCGGCTATGTACTTTGAGGCACTTGCCGAAAAATATAATTTTTCACTTGACGCACCGTTGTCGGAACTATCACCTGAAATTATCAAAATTTTGCTTTACGGTACAGGTGACGAAACCTTGACTATTCACCGTAAATCAGTTTACGGCAGTGGCAGTTATGAGCATAAATTTGAGGGAATTATAAATAATCTTGAGCGCAGATATAAGGATACTTCGAGTAATTGGATAAAGGAAGAAATCCAAACATATATGTCGGAAATTCATTGCGATGAATGTCACGGCGACAGGCTTTCAAAAGAGAGCCTTGCCGTAACGGTCGGCGGAATTAATATTGCGGATTTCTGTAAAAAATCCGTTGTATCTGCGCTTGAATTTCTTGATACAATTGAGTTTACCGAAAAAGAAAAGATTATTTCTGCCGAGATTGTAAAGGAAATCCGTGAACGACTTAACTTTTTACAGCGTGTCGGTCTTGGCTATCTTACGCTTTCCCGTTCTGCAGGAACGCTTAGCGGCGGTGAAAGTCAGCGTATAAGACTTGCAACTCAAATCGGCAGCAGTCTTATGGGTGTGCTTTATATTCTTGACGAGCCGAGTATCGGTTTGCACCAGCGTGACAACGAAAAACTTTTGAGTACGCTTAAAAGGCTTCGTGACTTGGGCAATACGGTTATTGTTGTTGAGCACGATGAGGATACTATGTACGCTGCCGACTGTATTGTCGATGTCGGACCCGGTGCAGGTGTGCATGGCGGAGAAATTGTGTGCGTAGGCGATGTTGATGAGATCAAGGCTTGCGAAAAATCAATTACAGGTCAGTATCTAAGCCATAAAAGAGTTATTCCTGTTCCCGAAAAACGCAGGGAGGGCAACGGAAAATTTATTGAAATTCTCGGTGCCGCCGAAAACAATCTTAAAAATGTAAATGTAAAGATTCCGCTCGGCAAACTTGTTTGCGTAACGGGCGTTTCGGGTTCGGGAAAAAGTTCACTGATTAATGAGATTTTATACAAAACCCTCGCTCGTGACCTTAATAAAGCAAAAATAATTCCGGGTAAGAATAAAGGCATAAAAGG
>UMLR01015256.1_pt1 | contig 16029 bp, 17 predicted proteins | sample 1966741 | NCBI WGS metagenome assembly UMLR01 (sample SAMEA4836207, study PRJEB28245) | human gut metagenome | biome: gut microbiome; material: fecal sample | place: Denmark | collected 2008 | reverse complement strand
GCGGTGGAATGATTTATGTCCAACCTTATACAAGAGCCGATGGCACAAGTGTCAGAGGATACTATCGAAGTATAAGGTGAATATTATAACTATAAGTACAATTAAAGCTATTTTTAATAAATAGCTTTTTTTAGTTTGCTAAAAATTTACTTGTGAGAAGGAGGTGGTGGCCTAGCCTATTATTTTTGACAAATTAAACTATTTTTTTTATAAAAAGACCCGTAAATATGGAAACAGGGAGTGTAAACATATCTACGAGCCCGAGAATCAATTACAGATGTAATATCTTCTCATATTTATTAAACCACATTCCAATAAAAAATATGCTATTTTTGTCGAAAATTTTACAAAAATTAACAATGCATATTTGTTTTGTATAAATATTCGGCAATTTGGCTTTATGTATAGTTAAAATTTAAGAAAGGAAAATTTGTTATGACATTTACTAACAATTATGATGCATTTGTGCCTGAAATATGGGGCGGCAAATTGAATGCAGGATTAGAAAAAAATTGTGTTATGCTTCAGTGTGTAAATCGCAATTGGGAAGGCGATATTGCCACTCAAGGTGATACTGTTAAAATTATTACCCCGGGTGATGTTACCATAAGTTCTTTGGATTCAAGTGTAAGCTATAGTGAAATTGCTCCAACAAGCGCAAGTTTGGTGATTGACCAAAAGAAAGTTTTTGCTTTCAAAATTAATGATGTTGCTCTTGCGCAAGCAAATACCGACATTATGGAAGGTTATTTAAACAAGGCAAAACATGCTATTGAAGTTGAACAAGATGTTTATCTTTTAGGAAAACACGTTGATGTAGCTTCAGGCAATACTCTTGGTGGTACTACTGCTATTTCATTGACTGCTTCTAACATATATTCTCAGTTTGTTCAATTAGCTCAAATCTTGAAAAATTCATCAGCTATAACTGATGGCAAAAAACCTTGGGTTGTAATTAACCCTGACATTGAAGCACTTTTACTTCAATCATCTCAATTTACTTCTTCTTATCAAATTGCTGATGAAACTTTGCGTAACGGTTCAATAGGGCGCATTGCCGGTATGGATGTGTTAGTTACTCCTAATTTAACTGCAACTGACAGTAAAATCAATGTTCTTGCAGGTACTAATGATGCCATCACTTATGCTTCTCAACTTGCAAAAATTGAAGTGCTTCGTGACCCTGATTCATTTTCTGATTTGGTTCGCGGGTTGTATTTATATGGGGCTAAAACTGTCAATGCCGGTGCTTTGGCAAAAATGGTTTGCTCTATCTCTACTTCTTCATAGTTCTATTCCTTTTTAATTTATTGTGTGTTGAAATGAGCCAAAAATGGCTTGTTTCAACACTTTTCTTTTGTTTTTAAAAATTTTAAAACTTCCTAAATTTTCTAAAATGGCTTGTTTTAAACTTTTGAATGATATTAAAACATTAAAAAACTCAATTTATCGTCTTAGTCTCTTAAAAAAATATAATTTTGAAAATGATACTTATAATGAGTTACTTAAAATTGCTCAATCAATTTTTATTTATATGGGTTACAAAAAGCAAAAGAGCATGGTTATTGTTCTGATAAAGTTAAAGATGTTGGGAAGATATTTAATAATATATAATATATAATATAAATATTGTTAAAATGCACAAAATATAATAAAATTAAAGTATGCAGACATTTTCTAAAATCTTTCAAATATTTATATTTATTTTAAAAATATTTTCTTCTTTAGTTTTAAGTTACACTACAATAATTCTTACATTATTTGGATATACCGAATCAAAAATTAATATAAATCCATATTTTATACTATTATTTTTGATTTTTGTTATTATTTTTATTAATTGGGCTATTTGGCAAAAAGGCATTTTAAAAAAAATATTTATGTTGATAGTTCTGTTTGTTATTGCTATAAGTGCTACAATTTATTTAATGAATTATATGGGACTTGAAAGTGATTATTGTATTGAAGATGGGGATTGTGTGGAAGGGCATGAAATCAATACCCAACAAGGCACAATTACAATAAATAAAGAAAATTGCTTGAAGTATGATTGGAAATGGGATGAAAAAAGAAAAATGTGCAAAGTGAGATAAAAATGTTACTTAAATTTATTAAAAAAGTTTTTCAAATATTTTTGAATATTATGAAAATACTGTTTGCAATATTTGTAATATTCTTTTTTGCTATGATAAATATTGAATTAATGTTTGGCAGTGAATTTTCACCTCAAATAATTTTTTATAATATTTGGAGTTGTTTTTTTGTTGCCTTTTTATTCTACGTTTTCTTTTTTAAAACTAAACCCGTATTTCATAAATTGTTTGTTTTATTGTTGATTATACACCTACTTTTGACGACTTATTTACCTGAAATCCAAAAAGAATTTGATATTCAGGACAGTTTAGATAATTCTAATTATACAGAAGGTGCTAAAGTTAATTCCCAACAAGGCACAATTACAATAAATAAAGAAAATTGCTTGAAGTATGATTGGAAATGGGATGAAAAAAGAAAAATTTGCAAGGTGAGATAAAAATTCCATTGTTCTAATAAATTAAAGATGTTGAGAAAATATTTAAGAAATAAGTATTTTGAATAATATTTATTCTTATTTTTGTAATACAAAAAATGGGGCAAAAAAAACGATGCAACAAATTGAACCTTTATTGCATCAGGTTTACACTAGCCGAAACATTAACAATACATTTATTATACATATTTTTAGAAAAATTGCAATATTTTTTTTAAAAATATTAATAAAATTTAATAAAAATTAATAATTATATTTTGGAGGTAATTTATGAAACAGTTATTCACTGATTTTTCAGGTGGAATTGATGTTGGTTCTACCAAATTAAACTTAGGGTTTCAAACTAAAAAAGTTTATGCCCAAACTGCAACTAATGTTGAAATAATGTCAAATTATGGTATTCAAAGAATGAAAGGAAACAGTTTGCTGTTTTCGCTTAATACACAAAATGATGATAATAACGTTAATTATTCAATAAATTCTTTGTTTGCCACGAATGATTGCATTTTAGTTTCAATAGATGAGGGAAAACTATATTGCTATAATTTTATAAATTCAAGTTTAACTTTGCTTGTTGATTCTTTGACAAAAAACAAAAAATGTAATTTTGTAAAATATTTAAATGGGGTGTTTATTACAAACGGATTTGACAAACCTATGTATTTTAAAAATTCTGACAAGTCAATTGAGATCTTAGAATTAAAAGGAGCAGATGAGCAGGTTATTATTGGAAACGCTGTTGCGTCTTTTTGTTCAAGATTGTTTGTGGCGCAGGGCAGTAAGCTTTATTATTCTGCTCTTGGGAATTACAAAGATTTTTCGACTTCTGGCGATGCAGGTTATATTGCCGATTTTCATATAGATACAGCCGAAATTGTCGCTTTAAAAACGTATCAGGAATACTTGGCTATTTATAAAGCAGAACAAACTTACCTTCTTTCCGGAAGTTCACCAAGTAATTATTCAATTATGCCTTTTTCAAATAAAGGTGCTTGCTCTTCAAATGCTTGTGTCACTGTTAATAATAAACAATATTTTTTCTCAAACGGGCTTTTTGCTTTATCTCAAACCGGTGAATTAAATCAAATTGTTATGAGTTCTGAAATTTCTTTAAATATTAAACCTATGGTCAATGAAATTGATTTTAATAAAAAGAGTTCTATAATACTGCTTCCTTATGAGTTAAAAAATCAGTTGTGGTGTTTTGTTCCGACAAAAGATAGCAATTATATTAATAATGTTTTTGTATTTGATTATGCAAATAGTGCTTGGGTAAAACGAGAAATTCCTCAAAATATAACATCCGCTTGCTTATATAATAGTCGTATTTTGACAGGTGATAGTCTTGGAAATGTCTATTTGGAAGATAATGGCAATACTTTTAATGGTGAAGCTATCAATTTCTTATACCAAACACCTTTCTTTGCCTTAGGAACAAACTCGGAACGCAAAACTATTGAAGAATTTTATCTTATTATGGATGAAGAAGTTGATAATAAGTTTATATTTTCTTGCAATAAAGACTATGACGATTTGTTTGAATCAGATATGGAAGAGGTTGAGGTTATGAGCCTTTTTTCATTAGTTTGGGATGATGACAATTCTCATTTTGCAATTGAAGAAAACCAAACTGCTTATAACTATCATGATTGTTGGTCGAAAATGTTTGATCCAAAATATAAGCTTGAAATATCCGAGTCGGTTTATAGTGTTCAAATCTGTATTCGGGGAAATGATCTCACTCACGATTTTGCACTTGTTGGAATGGATTTTAAAGAAATATTGGTTGATTGATTATGATTAAACCTTTTTTTGTTCATATATCAGATAATTATTCATATAATTTTATTTTTGAATTTATAAAACTTTTAAAAAAATATAAGCACCGATTATTTGATGACGAAAATTCCTTTAAAGATATAAAGTCTTTGCATGATTTTATTTTGTCTTTAAATGGATTTTTATGGTTTGTTATTGACCCTGTTAAGTTTAAATTGGCAGGGTTTATTTTTTTTGATGGTTGGTGGGGAAATGGCTATGGTGCTGACATTACGGCATGTTTTGACAAGCCATATTTTGGTCAGTTTGTTCGCGAAACAGGAAAAGCTATAATTCCTTATATTTTTAAAACTTATAATATTAAAAAATTATCAGCCCAAGTTTATTCTACAAATATTGTTTCAACCAAGCTGTTATATGATTTGGGGTTTGAATACGAGGGAACATTAAAAAAACATACGATTGTAAACAATAAACAGGTCGATATTTTGTTTTTTTCTATGTTTTCCTGATTTTTTGGTTTTCAGTTTTTTGGAGATATTGATACTTATGAAATATAAATTATTACCAAAACAGCGTGAGTTTATTGAGGTGCCACATGATTACTCTCTTGATGTTGCGGTTTATCAAGGAGGTTTCGGTTCGGGAAAAACCTTTGCAGGTTCCTTGCTTGGCATTTTACTAGCATTGAAATTTCCTAAAATAGTAGGGCTTGTTGGTGCTTTGACTTTTCCAATGGTTAGAGATACAACTCTTGAAACTTACTTTGAACATCTTAACAATATGGGATTTAAAGAGCGTAAAAATTACACTTATTCAAAAAGCGAAAGTAGAATTAGCTTTAAAAACGGCTCCAAGATATTGTTTCGACATTTTGAACAACCAAGCAAATTGAAATCATTAAACTTGGGTTTTGTTCAGATAGAAGAAATGTCGGAGGTGCCTGAAAGTACGTTTTTAATGCTTTTAGGACGTTTACGACAAAAAATACAGCCCCAATGGCAAAATTTTAGGTATAGACTTTTTGGGCATACAAATCCTGAAGAGTGTAAAGGATACATTTATAAACATTTTGTTGAAGCAAAAAATCCAAATTATCGCCTGATTATTGCTCCGACGTCGCAAAATGTCTATTTGCCTGACGGTTTTGTTGATGAGTTAAAAAGGTTGTATGACGAAGACTATTATCGTGCAAATGTGCTTGGAGAGTGGGTTGAAACCAACACTAATCTTGTCGTCAAAGATTTTGATAATGAAAATGTTTTTGAAGCTAATCACAATCCTCGGTTGCCACTTCATATAACTTGCGATTTCAACGTTGATCCTATGTGTTGGATTTTTGCTCACAAATCCGATGAAAATGTTTATTTTCTGGATGAAATAGCGCTTGAAAACACGACGACAGCAAAGGCATGTGATGTTTTTTATGAAAAATTTAAAAATCATCAAGGAAAAATAATTATAAATGGTGACGCTTCTGGCGATAATCGCACTTGCACATCAGAATACACGAACTATGTTATAATTCGTAAAAAGCTTGAAGCTTTTGGATTTAAGGACATTGAGTTTAATATTCGTGCGTTTAACCCGCCTATAAAAAACAGGGTTCAAAGCTTCAATTCAAGGGTGAAGGCGTTTTCTGGCGAACGACATGTTTTTATAAGCAAAAAATGCAAACAGCTTTTGTATAATATTTATAATTTAAAGTATCGAGAAGGTACGTCGCAAATTGAAGTTCCAATGTATCATCAAATTAGGCGAGATAAAAAGTTAAAGTTTTTGACTCACCCATTTGATGCAGCGTCTTATTTGGTTGAATATTATTGGCCAATTGCATATTAATTTAGTGTATAAATTACGTTTATTGGACACAAATGGCTTAAAATTTTATCACCAGATGCAAAATTTATAGTTTTATTCTAAAAAATGCCTCACTTTGTTAACAAAACTTAATATTTATTTCAAAAATTCATGCTGAGTTGAAAAGAGCAAAGCCTTGCAGAATGGATTAAGTGCGTTTTATACACTTAATGCTCAAACCCTTATTCTTGTTGTTTTTTACCTAATTTTAAAAATATTGAATTAAAGGGTTGACAAAGTTATATTAATGTTGCATAATAAAAATGTGGTTAATAAGTGTAAAGAAAACACTAGAACTTACGAGGTAAAGAATTATGAATAACAACTTAATAACTGGTATAAATGTTACAACTCCTATAAGATTTGCTTCTGACAGCAAGAAAGCCAAAACTGTTAATGCAGCCAAACAAGAAAGCTTGATTGACAAATATGTAAATTCGGCTTATGAAGCTTCTAAGGCTAGTTTTGTGGACAACTCCTTGTTCTCAGCTTTTGGACAAAAGGTTAAAAAAATGATGAATTTAATTAATCCAAAAGATATTAACAGAAAAGAAGTTGTCGCCGAAGCTCAAAATGTCGACAAAGAAATTACTCAATACGTTCAATCAGGAGCTTATGATAAAGAAATTAAACATAAATCTTTAGATTATGTTGCTTAAGTTTTAAATTTTTGACCATTATAATATAACTAGCAGAACAAACAACAAAGGTCACAACCGCCCATTTTTGGGCGGTTTCTTTTTTATTAAAAAGTATTAAGAGCATATGCAAAAAATAGTTGACAAGTTTGCTTTAAGTTGTAACATAAATATAAGTATTTTTCTGCAAAGTCTAGTGCATTTAAAATAGAAGGGGATAAAATTTATGAAACTGAATGGTATTTTATTTGAGACAACTAATCAATCAATCAATCAATCACAAGTATCAATAGGGCATAAAAGCATGCCAAGATATTCAAATTTGAAGTTGAAGCCAAACCTTCAAGCGGATGTTGTGATGTTTAAAGGAAAAGAAAATGTTTTGTCGCAAGAGCAAAAAGCGTTAAACAATTTGAATGCTTTGCTTGAACAAAACATCATAAATCCGGAATTAAACACTTTTTTAATAAAAGAGGTAAATTCAAAAAACAAAAATGTAATAAAATATTTAAATGAGATTAAAGCATCAAATGACCCAAATTTGAAAGGGCACAAAGCAGTCGCCGAAAGGCTTGTTGCAAATCATTCTCAATTGTCCGGCGCTATTGCTTCAATGAAAAGTGTTGATGATGAAACAAAACAAAAGCTTGATTTGGACAATCAAAAAAGAATGGTGCATGGGATAAATGAGATTTATACAAAAGATAAGGATGTAAAAACAGAAGAAACCAATGGTGAAATTGGTTTTGGCGGCAGAAAAGATAGAGCAATGAAGATTGTGAAAAAACATACCGGTATTGCTGCAGGTTTGGCAGCATCTTTAGCGCAACTGCCTTTTTTTGATGTAATCCCATTAATAATAAATGAAATAAATATGGTAAAAAATATTGCTGCAGAATATGGAATAAATCTTAAACAAAGTAGTGAAGATGCAGCACATACTGCTGCAGAAGGTACTATCATCGGCAGTTCTGTTGCTTTAGGTGGAAATATTGCTGTTCAGATTGCTGTTCAAGAAGCAGTTGGCAAGTTATCCGAAGAAGCCGCGAAGATCGCTGTAGGTTGGATCCCTTTATTGGGAAATATTGTTAACGGTTCAGTTGCAGGAGCAACAACAAATGGACTTGGAAAAAGGATTATAAAAATTTATCAACAACAAACAGGACATTATGATTAATATTTAAATTAATATATTTTGTAAGTGGATTAATTTGGAGATAAATAATGTTTATAAATAATAACTATAGATTAAATGAGAAAGCTTTATATAATAAAAAGACAAATAATAGTTTTAATGCACAAGAAAAAAAACATACAACAACAAGCTTGTTTAAAGCTAAAACACATGTTCCAAGTAGTATTTTGTTTAGTTCTGCTATAGGTGGTTTAGTATATGCAGCTGTTGACGGTTTTATATTAAATAATGGTAAAAATGTTGCAAAAGAAGTTAAGAATGAAGAAAAAAGTAATTCTGTAAAGCTTCATCCTTTTATGGAGAAATTGCAAGATGATGTATCAAAAATAAGAAAAGATAAGCCATGGGCTTATGTACTTATGGCTTGTGGCTTAGTTGTTGGAGTTGCAAGTTTGATTCAAATAACTAAAAATAATATTTGGGTCACTAAAAAAGAAAATGAAACAAAAGAAGAAGCTTTGGAACGAAAATTAAAGCAAAGCGAACAATATCTGCCAGCTGTTTCAGTTTTAAGTGGTCTTGCAATTTCTCTTCCTTGCATAAAACCTTTAAATGAAGAAGTTATAAAACAATACAAACAACATGATGCAATTAAAAGAGTAGGTTTGGTTTCACTTTTGGGAATTGCAACGGCGGCTTTAACATATATTGGAACTAAAACAATAAACAAGTTCACTTTGGATAAGTTTAAAAAAGAAAATAGACAAGAAGTTTGAGAAATAACTCATTGATAGTTGAAGTGTCAATCGGTGAGCTTCTTTGTTTAGCAACTTGTATAAAAATAAAAAGTTGTCTATGAAATGTTCTGGTGCTATAATTCTTTTATTAAATAGTTTTATAAAGTGAGATAAAATATGAAAAAACAATTGATATTTATTGGACCGCCAGCTTGTGGCAAGGGAACTCAGACAATTATGTTGTCTAAAAAATTGAATATGCCTCATGTTGACACCGGCAGTTTAATTCGTGATGTTATCAAAAATCAAACTGAAGACGGCGTTGTTGCAAAAAAATACATAGATGAAGGTAAGCTTGTGCCACCTGAAATAGTCGCTAAAATTATTAAAAACAGACTTCTTCAAGATGATTGCAAAGATGGTGTTATTCTTGATGGTTTTCCTAGAAGCTTGCAACAAGCAGAAACTTTGGACGAAATGAACAATACTATTTTTAAAGATGACAATGTCAAAATGATGGCTATTTATTTTGAAGTTGACCAAAATATTCTTATGGATAGAATTATCAATCGTCGCAGCTGTCCAAAATGCAAAAAAATATACAATTTAAAATTTGCGCCTCCAAAAAATGATGGAGTTTGTGATGAAGATGGAGAAAAATTAGTTCAAAGAGCTGATGACACTTATGAAATCGCTTTAAAACGCTTCAAAACTTATGATGAAGAAACCAAGCCTCTTGTTGAATTTTTTGAAAAAAGAAATAAGCTTTATAAAATAAATGCTAATGGCAAGGTTGAAGAAATATTTGAAAAATTATTAAAAACTGTTGAGGAAAATTAAATGAGTATCATTCGCAAATCTCGTGATGATATTAAATATATGAAAATGGCAGGCAATATTGTTGCTTTGTGCCATAAAAAAATGAAAGAAATAGTTGAACCGGGTATTCTTACAATTGAACTTGACAATGAATGCAATAAAATTATTAAGGAACATAAAGCGATTCCGACCTTTTTGGGTTATAATGGCTTTCCTTTTTCAATTTGTGTTTCGATAAACGATGAAGTTGTTCATGGGTTTCCTTCTGAAAACAGAAGGCTTAATGAAGGTGATGTCGTGAGTATCGATATTGGCGCCACTTATCATGGTTTTGTTGGTGACAGTGCTTGGACTTATCCTGTTGGAAATATTTCTGATGAGTGCAAAATGTTACTTGAAACAACTGAAAAAGCCCTATTTGCAGGGGTTTCTCAGATGAAAGAAGAACACACGCTTGATGATGTCGGGCGTGCAATTGAAAATGTTGCGAAAAGTAAAAATTTAGGTATTGTTAGAAATTATGGCGGTCATGGTGTCGGTCGAAGGATGCATGAAGAGCCTTTTGTTTATAACTATTCTACCGGAAGTAACATTAAGCTTAAACACGGTATGACTATTGCTATTGAGCCTATGTTAAATTTGGGATGTGATGATGTTTACACACTTGATGACCAATGGACTGTCGTGACTTGTGACAAAAAACCTTCCGCACATTTTGAACATACTGTTTGTGTTACTGAAGGCGAGCCTATTTTACTTACTCAATATGATGAAACTTTGTTATAATTTTTTGGACATTGTTTATGACGATTGATGAAAAATGTCTGTATATTGTTGGAACTCCAATTGGTAATTTAAACGATATAACTTTACGTGCAGTTGAGGTTTTAAGAGCTGTCGATATCATTTTGTGTGAAGATACTCGCAATTCTTGTCATTTGCTTAGTCATTTTCAAATTGAAAACAAAACACTTTTAAGTTATCACAAATTTAATGAAAAAAGTCGTGTTGAGGATATTAAACATTTAATTTTGGAAGAAAATAAAAAAATTGCGCTTGTTTCAGATGCCGGAACTCCTTGTATTTCTGACCCTGGGAGAATTTTAGTAAACAGTCTTTCTCAAGAAGGTATTAAAATCGTGCCTGTTCCAGGCGCTTGTGCTTTAATTACACTTTTATCAGCTACTTATAAACAAGACGAGGCTTTCGTTTTCCTTGGTTTTTTGCCTCGCAATTTTGAAGCCCAAAAAAAACTTTTGCTAAAAAATTCTTTTAACGATATTGTTTTTTATGAGTCTGCCAACCGGCTTTTAAAAACCTTGAACAACATTGCAAATATATTTGGCGACAATATTGTGGTTTCTGTTGGTAGAGAGTTGACCAAAATTTATGAACAAATTAAAACAAGCAAAGTTGTTGATTTGATTGATTTTTATAAAACTAACACTTTAAAAGGCGAAATTGTTGTTTTAGTTCATAAAAATGATAACCAAAACAACAATTTTAACACAGAATTATTAAATAAAATTGAACAATTGAAACACAAAGGGTTTTCTAAAAAAGACATTGTATCAATTCTTGTCACGCTTTATGACTTTAATAAAAATGAAATTTATGACAAAGTATAATTTAATCATTATGATGATCTGGAAAACCGGCATCATATGTTGAGTTTGCATTTTCACGTTCTTGCAATTTTTTATATGTTATATCAGCTGTTCTATTGACTTGATTTATATAGTCTTCTTTATATTTTGCCATTGATTCTTTTAGTTTTATTTCAGCTTTTATCGCTTCTTGACTTATCCTATAACTTGTAGGAATTTTAATATAGTCACATAATTTAGGTGGCGCACCAAATGACACATTTTTATCCTTGTCTTTACCACGATAATCATTTTTTTTCAAATTTAAACCAGAAAATAGATTAATTTTCATCAAACTGTCTCCTCTCCTAAATACTAGGTTATTATTGTAATAAAAACAAGATTTTTTGTCAATGTTTAAAAAAAAACATTTTGCAAATATTATTACAAAAAACAACACAACTTAAATAAGTTGTGTTGTTCGTTGTATATTATTAGTTTCTTTGATTTATTGGAACATATGGAGGTTTAAAAGGTCTTGATTCTTCAACACGCCCATCCTCAAATTCAGTGATATGTTTACGATAGTCGCCAAATCTATAGTCAACAAAGGTTTCTTTTTTAACTTTGTCACCTCGTCCATTATATTCTTTTGTTAAGCTGTCATAACATACCATTGCATCATTTAGCTTGTCATCTTGTCCGTCATATTCTGATGCGAATCTTGCAAATGCAGGATTTACATAAGTTTCGGATTTTAGCTTATCATCTCGTCCATCATTATATTCTGATGTTAAGCTTTCATAACTTATCACTTTGCCAAATTGATCAAATTCAGGATATTCATACAATTCTGATTTTACCTTGCCAGGTCCTTCTTCTTGATATTTGATTGATTTGCTTATGCAAGCTCTTATTTTGTCATTTTTATATACTGCAAATACAAAGGTTTCATTCATTCCTTGAGATTCTTTTGTTAATTTGTAACAAATATCCATTTTCTTACCAAAGAAATATTGAGGATCTTCATAGGTTTCTTTTATTATGCTGCCATCTTGGTCTTGATATTCTTTTGTTATTTTTTCACAACTTCTAATATTGCCGCCTTTATAATATTTAAGATTTAAAAAAGTTTCTTTTGTAAGTTTGCCATCTCGTCCATCATATTCTTTTGTTAAACTTTCACAACTTTTAATATCACCATTTCCATAATATTGAGGATCTTCATAGGTTTCTTTTATTATGCCGCCATCTTGTTCTTGATATTCTGTTGTAAAACTTTTACAACGTATAAATTTACCATTTTCATCAAATTTAGGATTTACAAAGCTTGTCTTTATTATCCTGCCATCTTGGTCTTGATATTCGTATTCAAATGTGCTACTTTTATAACTTGTTATTTTGCCATTTTCCAATTCAGGATTTACCAACGATATTGATTTTAGCTTGTCATCTCGTCCATTATATTCTTTTGTTAATTTTTCACAACTTTTAATATTGCCATTTTCACAATATTGAGGATTTACAAAGGTTTCTTTTGTAAGTTTGTCATCTTGTCCATTATATTCTGTTGTTACACTTTTACAATGTATAATTATACCATTTTTAACTTCAGGATTTTCAAAGGTTTGTTTTGTAAGTTTGTCATCTCGTCCATTATATTCTTTTGTTAATTTTTCACAACTTATTAATTGACCATTTGCATATTCAGTATTCAAATAGGTTTCTTTTGTAAGTTTGTCATCTCGTCCATCATATTCTGTTGTTTCTTCTTCACAACTTATTAATTGACCATTTGCATAAACTTTTGGCTTTACAAAGGTTTCTTTTGTAACTTTGTCATCTCGTCCAACATATTCTGCTGTTAATTTTTCACAACTTTTAATTTTACCATTTTCATAATATTCAGGTTTTATATAAGTTCTTAGTCCTCCTTCTTGATCTAGGCAGCCTCGCGTTGCGCATTCGCAGGATTTTACAATATTTGTTCCTGTATAATATTCAGGATTAGTATATGTAATTCCGTTTATAGTAACAACTTTATCTTTTGAAGCAGAATGGTGTTGTTCTACGTTAAGTAATCTTACGGCTCGTTGTGCAGTTTGAGCTAAGGTTTGTGTCGCCCGAGCAGCAGCACAGGGGCGTTTGCAATTTTACGTGGTAATTCTGGACCACCAAAAGCAACACTGTTGGTAACAGTTCTATTGTTTTGAATGTTCTTTTTATTTTGGTTGTTTTTGTTTACAGCTAAACCTTGATAATAATTGTTTGTTAATGTTATTTTCATATCTTTACCTCATTGTAGTAGCACTACCAGCATAACATTAAAAAGAATTTTGTCAACACTTAAAATGTAACAAAGCCATGAAAAATTTTTCATGACTTTGTTTAATGATTATCGGTGTGTGTTTATTTATATTAGTTTTTCAGTTTTAACTTCTCCATTTTCATACATAATTATTCGGGTTAATCCCTCGTTTCCCTGATTATCAATAACTTTTGCAGCCATTTTGTCATTCCGTCCCTGATAATAGCTACTTTGTGTTTGAAATGATATTAATTTTCCACTGTCATTATACACTGGAGCTTGAAGTTCATAGCTTACAAGATTGTCCTCCCGTCCTTGATATTCGTATCTCATGCTGTCACAACTTGTTAATTTGCCTTTATTGTATTTAGGATTCGTAGTTTCTTTTCTTGTTCGCCCATCACCTCTATCTTCGTAGTATCTAGTGTTTACTTGAAGGCATTCAGCTACATAACCTTTATTATCAAATTTAACATATCCTGTATATGTTTCTGATTTTACCTTGTCTTCTTGTCCTTTATAAAAGCGGTATGTTACCTGTCCACACTCTGTTAATTTTCTATTGCCGCCATAAGTTGGCCATTGATATGATTCTAATTGCAACTTATCAGGTCTTCCTTCGTCATATGTAATCTCTTTTATTCGGCAACTCACAATCTTGCCATTTTCATCATATTTAGGTTTTTCAATATATTCCTTTGTCTTCTTGTCATCTCGTCCTTTATATTCGTATGTTAACTTTGCACAACCCGTTAATTTACCATTTGCAGCAAAGTTAGGTTTTTCATATGTTTTCGCTGTCCTTCCGTCATCTCGTCCATTATATTTTGTTATTACACTTTCACAACTTATAATATTGCCATTTTTATCATATGTTGGATCTACCAATATTTGTTTTGTCATATTTGGTTCAAATCCTTTATATTCAAGTATTTTATTGTCGTATGTCATCCTATTATTAACAGCATCAAAGTTAAGATTTGTATATGATGTTGATAACATATGATCACCTCGTCCTTGATATTCGTATGTTAACTTTGCACAACCCGTTAATTGACCATTTGCAGCAAAGTTAGGCTTTTCGTATATTTCTGCTGTCGGTTCATCAGCTTGGGGAACATACTCGAATATTGCAGTTTCACAAAATTTTATCTTCTTTGTTCCTTCATGAAATTTAGGATTAATATATAATTTACTTGGTTGTTTGCCACCTTGTTCTTGATATTCATAAGTTAATCTGTCACAACCTATTAAGTTACCATTTTTATCATATATTGGATCTACCAATATTTGTTTTGTCATATTTGGTTCAGATCCTTCATATTCAAGTATTTTACTTTTGTATATTGCTCTATCACTATCATTACTAGTAAATTTAAAATTTAAATAGGATTTTGACGTCATCCCGTCACCTCGTCCTTGATATCCGTATGTTAACTTTGCACAACCCGTTAATTGACCATTTGCAGCAAAGTTAGGCTTTTCGTATGTTTCCGCTGTCCTTCCGTCACCTCGTCCTTGATATTCGTATGTTAACTTTGCACAACCCGTTAATTGACCATTTGCAGCAAAGTTAGGCTTTTCGTATGTTTTCGCTGTCCTTCTGTCATCTCGTCCATTATATTTTGTTGTTACACTTTCACAACTTATAATATTGCCATTTTGATCATATTCAGGATTTGCATATGTTTCCGCTGTCCTTCCATCAGTTTGGTTTTTAAAAGTGCGTATTGCCAATACGCAAGATTTTATAATCTTGGTACCTTGATAATATTCAGGGTTCTTATACACAATCCCGTTTATATTAACAATTTTATCTTTTGAAACAGAATTTTTGCGTTCTACGTTAAATAATCTTACTGCTCGTTGTGCAGTTTGAGCCAAAGCTTGTGTTGCCCGAGCAGCAGAGTTGCTTGCAGCTCTACGTGTTAATTGTGGACCACCAAAAGCAACACTGTTGGTAACAGTTCTATTGTTTTGAATGTTCTTTTTGTTTTGGCTGTTTTTGTTTACGGCTAAACCTTGATAGTAATTGTTTGTTAATGTTATTTTCATATTTTCGCCTCATTGTAGTAACGCTACTAGCATAACATTAAAATAAATTTTGTCAACACTTAAAATGTAACAAAGCATTTTGAAAATATTATTGCAAAAAACAACACAACTTATTTAAATTGTGTTGTTCATTGTATATATTATTAGTTTCTTTAATTTATCTTGCCTTTTCTTTTTGAAACATATGATGACGTTGAGGTCTTGATTCTTCAACAATTCGCCCATCCTCAAATTCAGTGATATGTTTACGATATTCGCCAAATCTATAGTCAACAAAGGTTTCTTTTTTAACTTTGTCATCTCGTCCATTATATTCTGTTGTTAAGCTGTCACAACGTATTAATTTACCATTACCATCAAATTCAGGATTTACATACGATTTTGATTTTAGCTTGTCAGGGCTTTCTTTAGAGTCATATTCTTTTGTTAAGCTGTCACAACGTATTAATTTGCCATTACCATTAAATTTAGGATTTACATACGATTTTGATTTTAGCTTGTTAGGATGGTCTTTATAGTCATATTCTTTTGTTAAGCTTTCACAACTTTCAATATAGCCATTTATATCAACTTTAGGATTTA
>UMLR01011267.1_pt1 | contig 16350 bp, 13 predicted proteins | sample 1966741 | NCBI WGS metagenome assembly UMLR01 (sample SAMEA4836207, study PRJEB28245) | human gut metagenome | biome: gut microbiome; material: fecal sample | place: Denmark | collected 2008 | reverse complement strand
CCCAGGCTTCGTCTTCGTCATCGTAGTCTCCCGGGTTTTCTTCCCAAAATTCCTCCGGGTCAAAATATGAAAAAGAATGAAGCATCATTTCCTGCTCACTTTTCAGCTGAAAGCAAAGCCCTGATGCAAGCAGATTTCCGTCCTTACGGTACCAGCGCACCGTGATCTGCTTATGGTTTTCATCCATTTTGTCATAATCTCGGCACAAAATCCATTCATCCGGCTCGCCTAATGTCGTATACTGCAAGGCACGCAGCGGCATACCCTCTTCCGGCATTTTTCCGGAGTATAGCTCCTTCATTGCCTCTTCACTTATCAGTGGGGCATATCCTTGGTCTTCATAGTTTGTTTGCGGCGGCACATACGGCATGCTGCCTGCATTTTCACCGGGCAGGAGACCTCCGATTATAATTCCAAGCACGACAACAAAAGCGAAGGCCAGGCATTTGCCGCCAATCCCTTTCTATTTTTGCGGTTCAAAACGCACCTGCGTGTCTGCTTGCAGTGCAATGCATGCCTGCGGCTCTACTTGCAGTGCGACACGCACTCGTGTTTCTTGCGGCTCTGCCCTTTCCGGCGTTTTCTTTTGTTTCGGTGCATCCCAGCCTTCCGGCTGTTCGGTTTTTTCGAGGACATGCTTTGTTTTTCCCGGCGGATACGGCGCATCTTCGCTCGTGCACGAAATCACTTGCATCACCAGTCCAACCCGCTCTTCATTTTCCCTGCCGAACGGCACCTTAACAAAATCGCCCGCCCGAATGCTCTCATCCTTCGTGATGTACGAAAGCTCAAACCGCGAGTTGCTGAAGCGAACTTTGCAGTATGTATATTGTTGTTTTGCCTGTTGGTCTGTGTTTGTTGCCATGGTTTGTCCTAACGCATCATCGCATTTATATATTTCCGCAGTCCGGTTTCGGATGAAAAGTCGTACTTCGCATTCATTGCAGTATAATATGCTTCAATGTTTTTCATAGAAATAATTTCATTGGACGGAATACTGTCATCATATCCCTTTCTGGCCTCTTTCCAAGGTTCCTCATTATGCGTAATGCGCTCGAGTGCTCTTCCCCCGTATTCACCAAAGGTATTCATGACCAAATCCAGAACTTTACGCTCATTTTCATCCAGTTCATTGTCGATTCCATCAAAAATCGCAAAACGCGCGTCTTCAATCGGATTATACTTAAAGTCCTTAAACATATCATATACTTCCGGATATACCGGCCCGTGCACCCATGCCTGACAATTTTCGGGGAAAATAGGTCTTCCGTTAAGTGCATATGATACTCCTTGGGTGAAATACAGCAGTTTTTGAAGCATAAGCGGTGTAACTTCTCTCAATTTTTTAAAAATATACGAAATAACTCTCAGCATCTTTGGCGAAACAGAAAAGAGGTTTTCAATCTGCATCGCCGCAGCCATTGCTTTGTTATATGCGGCAGCTGCTATCTTTTCTCTGTTTTCGTTTAATTTTCTTTCCATGAATGAAGGTGAGGAAAGCGCGGAACGCAAAACATTCGAATATTGCTCCGAAGGTATCTGCCCCGAAAGATATCTGGCAATGGTTACCTCTCCGAATCCGAGAGCCAGCGACAACGGAGCCTTGCCGATTTTGTAAATCTTCATGATTTTTTCGATATCCTCAATAGAAACAATGTGTTCATATGCCCTGTATTGCTCATCAATTTCCCGGATATTTTTATCAATCAGCCCCGGAACACTCATTTCTTCTCCGCATTCTTTGCATATCGCAACAGTAATGCTGAAAGTGTATTCCTTTTCTTTTATTATTTTCGTAATATTTCGTTTCTGCAAAGTATACTCTGTCTGCTTTCTGCACGCTGTGCAAAAGTCACGTTTTACTTCTGTCATATTCAAAATGTTTTCCCCCTGTATAAACATTTTATGATTGTGTTTTTTGTTTTTTCTATCACTTATTATATCACATGATTAGATTTTGTCAATATGCTATCATTCCATTTTCGCTGCATATCTGTCATTCATGACATTGTTTTTTATCCTTACCACTCGATTTCTTCCGGATACTCCATCTTTGAATCATATAGCTCATGGATACTGCAGCCGTACTGTTTCGCAGAGTATTCGAAATTGCTCTTTAAATTTTGGTACGAAGTCGGCTGATTAATAAATCTTTTTGCAATGTTCCGGAGCTTGTCTTTTCGCTTCTCCGGTATCGTCCTCAAATACTCAAGATTGCATTTATCTACATATTGCGTTGCATAATTAAAAAATGTGTTGTCGCGATGATTTTCTCTAAGTCTGAACAGATTTTCAAGCTCATCGTCTCCGATTACTTCACCCAGTGCCTCAAAAATTACTGCTAAGAGCGTATCAATTACCGCTTTGTCTCTGATATATTCCGCGTATTTCAGCGGCGGAAATTCAGCAGCCTCTTCCTGTTTTTGGGTTCTCTGTCCATAGAAGCGTCTCGACCATAAATAAAGCTCTGGGGCAGATAACGCCACGAAAACAGCTTCCGGAAATAAAAACTTTACGGCGTAATGCACTTCCTGTTTCGGGAGCACCATGGAATGCCACTTTATCATCTCATCATGAACGCCGTTGTCCACCAGTTTAACCTTGCGATCTCCCATATAAGCATGCCGGATATCATAGCATACTGCCAGCAAACGATTTTTTACACCCCAGTAAAGATCATCGTAATCCTCTTCAAAACCGGTCATTCTGTAAATGCTGTCTGTTATCTCATAAAAATCATCAAAATTGCCTTCTATTGTAATCCCTGTAAGATTCTCTGTAGGTTTCGCTGAAATCATAGTCTAACTCCTTCCGTGTGGCTGTTTGCTCTTCTCCTCTTCGTCAAAAATATACATTGCAAAATCATTCAATCTGTGCTAATATGAAGTCAAGAGGAAACCGTTGAAAACGGCTAACCTGTTTGGATTAAAATAATCGCCTCAGATTGCAAGTCGGGCGATTATTTTTTTATGTAAATGGAAATCCGCATTCTACCAAAGGTAATTGTGATTCGCACCATATTACCACCTTCCTTTCATCCAAAATCCCTTTTGAATTTCGGAAGGTTAACCGCTTTCGCTTGTCCTCTTGACAAAACCATTATATCATATTCTCAGCTGATGAACAAGTGTTCGTTTTGTTTCTCGTTTATTTTTTCCCTTCAATAACAAATTTAAGCATTTTAAAGGCTGCCTGTTTTTTTGCTTCTTTTTTTGATGATGACTTGGAATTAAACGATTCCTCGTATTCTTTATTCTTGCATGTGCAGCTCCAAATCGGATTGCCATCTTTGTCATGCGTTTCTTCAAAAGCATAGACAGGAATTGAAAAATAGCCTCGGCGGGCAAGAATTTCAAGTTGGTTAATGGCAAAATCTTTGCTTGGTTCGTCAATTTCGTCTTTCATTGTAGTTTCTCGAATATATTCGTTTTTCTTCAAATATTCATACGCTAACTTGCAAACGTTCATTCGTGCTTCACTTTTTGATTCCCCAAACCCGCGAAAGATCGGAAGCTCATTCAATAATTTTAATTCACAATGGTATTTTACGCGGCCATAATCACAAGGCAAAGATATGTTCTGAGAGATTCCTTCAAATTTTTCATGCATAGCTGAAAGGTATGATTGTTCTTTAAACCAAAACCAAGGCAGTACATGGTTGTTTTGCATCTCCCAATCTTGAATCAAACGAACATAATTGTCATCTTTGTCATTTTCAATAAAATCTTCTATTACCAGCATGGCCTCCACTACTGACTGGATTATCGCAAAGTCCCATCCGCAGTCTATAGTCACTGCACCAACAATTGCCTCAAATAAATCCTCTTTTACGGACTTCTCGTTTAAAACATTATTTTTAATGTCACTTTTCCCCATTAGCAAAAGCTCTGTGAATCCCAATTCCTCAATTCTTTGGGCCAAAGTTTTCTTTTGTACGATTCGGCTTTTCAGTTTTGTAAGTTCGCCCTCTGTGTATTCACAGAAAAACTCCTTTGACCCTTCCGGTGGATTGTCGCTTTGCACTGCTCCGAATTTTTCTATCAGTATTTTTATTACTGCAAAATCAAGTGCTTTATCTCCGATAAATTCTAAAACCTCATTATTTTCTCCGCCATTTTCTTCTGTGTAAGAACGACGCGTAAATGCTTGGTTCAGCAAATCAATGTTCTTAAAAGTATAGCCAATCTGAGCTTGAACCATTTTAAATCCTAATTCTCTTTCCATAATAAAAAAATCCTTTCAGTAAATAATTACCAAAAGGCATAATAAACAATAGCAACCCGACAGATATTATCTCCCACATAACAGTATGTAAAAAATATTGTCAGACTCGATAGATTAAATTTGATCCTTTGTTTTCTTTTATTTACTCGTGTTCACTTGCATAAACAGGAATAAACACCAAAATACAATGTCTGAAATTTAACTTATTATGCCTTCAAGTATTTAAATTATAGCACCAATATTTATTTTTGTAAACGAAAATTTTGTTCATGCCACACTGACCGTGTCATACTGACAGTAAAATCGCTTCCCTTCTTCATTAAAATTTCCTGATTGAAATTCTTCCTCGAAGTTTTTTGTACTATTTTTTGTGGATTGTTGTAGTAATTTGATAACTCACAAAGCAGTGTCCTCTACTCTAAATATTCCTTAAACAACCACTGTCTTTGTATCAGCAGCGGTGACACTCCCTAAATTGGCGATTTTGCTGACACCAGCAAAATCGTCGGAATCAATATTGTAGCGATTTTCCTGCCTTCAGGAAAATCGTCAGGACGATAATTACTGTTAGCCTCTCTTCTTTAACACAATTTTTTGATTCTGAAGATCAACATTTTCGATTGTATAGCCTGCGTCAATGATCATATTTGGCAAGGTATGCGTTTCTGATGGATGCCAATATGCACTGTATTGGTATGCTGATTTACAAAGGGAGTCGGCAATCATGCTCTCAATCTCTGCAAAAGTTAAGCGTATAGTTTCACTCTGCTGTGCTATTAGAAAATCCTTTAATGCCTCAAACTTTCCTGTTCTGCGTCTCTTTCTCTCTTTAAGCTTTTGATTACTGATAGAAACATTGTGGATTTCCTGCTTCGCTTTTTCGCTCCCAGTTTGATATTCTTTCCAAATCAAATAATCAAACACCCGCACGGTTAGCTGTGGAAATTCTGTAAGAAGTTCTTCTACTGCGTTCTTCAATAAAAACTGACATTCCTCGTTAGAAACGTCTTCATCTATGGCATTGCGAATAAAGTGATGGATATGTATATCCGGTTTGCAGCGGTTCGAATCACCTGCAAGCATATAGAGATAATTTATCCCTGCATCACCGAACCCTTTTACCGAGTGTAATACAATGTCCAATAGTTCCGGCTTATCATATGATTGAAAATCTTTCAACGTATTAATTCCCAAAAGCCGTGTCAATTTATCCGCTATCTCACAGCAAATTTCTGTTTTGCTTCTTCCGGATAATTTCTGATGATTCACCAAAATGGAATCCGCAAAGCATTCACAGCCGCCTGCTTGCGTGACATGCTGCATGAAGTCTTCAAGGCCATCACCGGCAGCATACTTGTCCCCATGCAAGTATTTATCCACATACCTTTCAACAATAGGCAAAACAACACTATAATATTTTGCACGCAAGGAATACACACTCTCAATAAGGCAAACAGAAAGTGAGCGATATTCAGGAAGTGCGCTTAAGTTCTGAAAAGCCAAGATTTCCCTGCTGTATTGAACTATTTTTTCTACTGCATCTGTTTTCATAGTCGTTTTCACTCCCGCCCCATTCATGGTTTTATTCTCGATTGCAAAATTCCTCATTAATCTTGATTATGATTAATACCATGATTTTCATTAGCTCTATGTAATCTTGCTCCTGCTGCTTTTCATCTAGTGTATACGTATCATGACAATATTTGTTACGCAAATCCCATCCATTGCTAAATTCTGATTTGTTTAGAGCAAAATTAAGATAGTCTTGCTCTGGTTTTGAGAACAACGTATTTTCGAATTTCATCTCGTTTTCTGCAACAAAATTCTCAACAATTTGCCGCAGCTCTTTGCTAAAGTAATGCGGACAGACAACCTCATGGTGAAAAAGATCTCTTAATACCAGCGCACGCTCTTGATTAATTATCAAATACCCGTCGCAAGAAATGTCTATTGTCCCGCGTTCCATCAACCATTCGAGATTTTTCTTCTGATATTCTGCAAAGTCTTCTTTTTTCATTCTTTTAGCTAAAAGCAACTGCGGTAATGTTTTATATTTGCTTTTAGTTTTTTTCGTATAACTCATCATCGATTGATCCGAGAAAAGGAGCAACATTTCCCTGCGAAGGTGTTCCGAATTGACATATGCATATTTGTTATTCATAAGACTTGGAATCATACTAAAAATGGTCTGTGCCGAAGATAATTCCAATCTTTCTCTATCGACAAATCCATCTTCACAAAATAGTCTGAACTGCTTTAGTACACCATCAATAGAAATTGCAAGGAGTTTACATTTTTCAGTGTATGTTGTACCTGTTGATGGCGGTGAATATACAAACCCATTTGCGCCAAACTCATTATTTAAATAATTCTCAAAGAACCATTTATAAATATCCTCTAATTGAATATTCAATTCGCCCAAAAGATTCTTGTATATATTCATCTGAAGGGAACTGGTTAGATGTTTAGCAAAAAATCCAATTCCATACATATAATCCTTTTTCCCTTTTAACCCCAGATGGCGTTCCAACACACCCATTTCAGACTGCAGTGAAATAAAATTGCAGCGAAAATAGCGATCTACATATTCGAAGATATAAATGAAATTATTCAAAAGTGTAGGATAATCTTGATTTTCCGCAAACCATTCTCTGCTATAGGCATATATAACCGCATCATTGTCTAATTGTTTTTCAACTGCCCCATTAGGAATTGATTTAATCATTACCTCTATCCTATGTGCTTTATGCGTATTACCATCAAACAATTCACGTTCGAGTTTTTCCTTCTTTCTTCGAGCGCATAGTTTCAGTTTGTCCGATACCGGTAGTTCTTTTGAATCTTGTGCACTTTCAAGTAATTGCAAGTAACTAATATTACAGTCATCTCTTTCGACATACTCTGTTAAAACTTTTACACGCATTTCTGATGTGAATTCTAAGGGCAAAAACAGCTGATCATTTCGATGTTCGTGTGCAGTCAAGAAGTTCAATATCAGTTTTTCTGCTGTACGTGAATCTTCCACTAGATGATTAGCAACAATTTTTCCAAAATGATTCGTGATCGAACGGGCGCTTAATATATACCATACATCATAGCTATCTTTGCTTAACAAATTCATGATTGTTTCTTCTGTAATGCGTTCGAAAACTCTATAGTCACAAATCAATTGCCAAAAGTCTTCTTTATAATCTTCCTCTGCATCTTTATAGATAGCTTCAAAGGCACAATCAGAAATAGAACTGCAAAATATCCCCAATATCCGCGGTATTGCAGCTATCTTTGCATCGTAATCTAACATTTGTTCGTCCGACCATTCTTCGAGACGCATATCATGATCGAAATATTTCTTGATATTAAAAAGTTCTAAAATTGTATTAATATCAGGCTGTTCAATTTCTTTATCCCAATTCTGAAAGAAATTTTCACATTCTTTTAAATTCCATCCACAACTCAGATCGCCTGTACCATAAAATTTTATTCTGCAACATTCCATCAAAATACAGCACCTCATCAAGTTTTCTTTTGCATTCTACACCTCTTTTTTTGTGATATCAGCCATCACTTTTCCAATAGCAACTGCAACCCCGCCAAAAGCAATGAGTCCACCGCCTACTTTCTTGGCCATTTCCTCCCTCTTATCTTTTTTATCTTTTCTTTCAGCAATGTGAATAGGACAATAGCATTCCTTTGTATCATCTGAAATTGCTTTAAAGCATTCAGGATATTTGCATACATAACTTAATTTCGAACCACATATCATGCAGTTTTCATCTGATGCTTTGAAATATGTTTTCTTATATTCGGAACATTCACTGTTTAAGCAGCCTTTTACTCGTTTCATTTCTCCGCCTCCTCCTTCTCAATACTGATATACAAAGTTTTTCGTGTGCAATTTAATGCGTTGTAAATCGCTGTAGTGTCAAGACTTAATTGACTTCTTGATGCCCATAAACCAGTCGCAGTTCCATCGTCATTTATATCATATTGCGACAGCAGCGAAGCATTTTGAGCGACATCGTTAGCAATAAAGTCGGAATATTCTTCAAGAACTCTAGACATGGAACCAAGTTCTCCGATATCGCAATAAATACCTGCTCTCAGCGTTGTTGCCTGATGGATAAAAGCAAATGTCTGATTAATGTTGTTCATGTGCTCCATAATCAGCTCCCTCCGCTTACCCTTTGCCTTATCATACTCTTTGTTTTCTATGTATTTGATATCTGATTCCATTGTAAGTTTCAATTGAAAAGTTGAATCAGCCAATGCCCTCAGTGCTTGTGCTTGGATTGCATTTTTAAGCCCGTCGTCCGACATATTTTTAGATTCCAAGAACAAAGATAAGCCACTGTAATATAGACCTATCCTATCATTTTGCTGGCCTTGCAGAACTTCTTTTACACTATGATCAATCAGAACCAGTTGGTTAGCAACAGTTTGAATCTGATCCTGCAGGGCCTGCATCTGTAGCGCGTTTGCCATTTGTACAGGATCAACACCTTTTCGGAAAACTTCTTTCTTGATAGGAAGTTTAGAACTATATTTTCCGTTGACACGAAGCTGCGCATAGGTTTTGCCGTTCTCTTGTGTCAATTTCAATGCACCGCTTTCAATGGCACGAAGGGTGTTTTCCGAAGTATCTACAACATAACGACAACCTTTGTTCGTTGCTTCCTGTATCTGCGTCGCTACAGGCATATTTCTTACTGTAGCACGATATATGTTTTGCGCAGCCTGCTGCGCTTTATCCAATTCTTTCTTAATTCCGCTCGATAGAAGCTCCATAGGATAAGAAGCATCGTAAGGAGAAATTTCCTGTACAGTAGGTGTTTGTAAATTATGTACTCTATCTATACTCACGATCAAGGTCTCCTTCCAAAATTATTTCATTTTCATAAGCTACATATTTTTTAGAACCGTATTGCTGTTTGATCTGTACTACGGAGATTAAGCGACAAAGCATCAGCAAAGATTCAAAATTCTTCCCACGTTCTTCCGTCTAAATCACTTGCAATCTTTTTTGTATCCGGCATAGTTTTATAACCAAACATTTCTGCAAGATTAAACAACTTACTCTTTTGAATCGGATTTTTGCTTGATTTTTTAAAGTCAGTCGAATAGAACTGCTCAACAAAGAAATATCTATGGCGAACGGTTCTCAAATTGTAGCCGTATTCTTCTGCACGTCGCACTGCTTCTAAGATTGCACTCTTTTCAGCCTCTGTAACCGTTCCTCCGGATTCCGATTCAAATTGCATCTCACCATTAACTTCTTTTGCCAAAACTGTTTTCTTGAGTTTGCCGATGGCCCGAATGCTTTTCTCTTTATATAATCCGATATATCCATGCGCGGAGTAATTGTGTGCAGCCTCGTCATAATAAAGATTTAACTCCATATTATCCTTGAATGTCTTTCCGGCAGTGAGTGCACGCATCCATTTGTATCCATCCGGGATTAGTTTCTCCTGCATACAATAGTCCTTAAAATCCTCCAATATCAGAATCATCTCAACATCACGTTCCTCAACGATATCTTCCATTGCGACAATCAATTTTTCAAAAGTCAAATTTACATGATTGATTGGAGAAAATATTTGTGCATGGTGTTCCTCGTTGTATTGCTTTATCTCTTGAGCCATCTCAGCCATCAATTTTTCTTTCATCGGCTTAGGATCCAAGGTAAGCAAAACCTTGATATCCTCTGTTCCAAACTGCTTTAAATGATTCACAAGCTGCATCTTATCAAATTGACCGTACAACTTCGTTTCAACGACAATCTTAAAACTCTTCTGACTGATAACCGCATCCGGCACACTTCCGTCTCCGGACACTTGCAATTCGAACAGCAGCTCCGGGCTTTCATCCTGTTGCAATATCAAATCATTCAGCATCGTAAAAAACTTGTCCGCATTATAGTTATACAAGCGAGACAGCATTAACATGGTATTTGATGTATCTACATTCTCTTTCGAATGATAACGTTGAAAATAGTGGATGTGCATGACTAATTCTTCTCCTTCTCCTTACCGTTATGCGATGATCTGCGCACAAAGTGGCATCCGCGACGGCTACGTCGGCTTAAAAGAATGCTTTTCGAGCGGGATTTTAACACTCGCCAGATACCGGATGCACCCAAACAGTAGCCAGCGAATTCCGTCAAACAGCCCGTTGAAAAGTGGTTGTTGCATTTTTTGCAATAACCAGTTTGCTCATCGTGGTTGTTTCCCTTTTGGAAACAACCACTTACTTTGTGTCGCCAGTGGTGACACTTTTTGAGTTAGCGATTTTCCTGAGGACAGGAAAATCGATTAAAGTATTGAAAATTTTGCAGACAATATATTGTTCTCATATACTACTTAGACTTATCATCGAGGTCAACTCCTATCTGCCAAAAGAGCATATCGATAATCTTCATTTGCGGATAAGAAATGCTCTCTTCTATGAGCAAATCATTTTTGACTTCCTCTAAGATTTTAAAGTTTTTCTCATAAAACTTCGATAATTCAATTAGTGATGTACGATTGAATATTCCTCTTGCAATATGGTAGTGCCTAATTCCTGAACGAAAAAATCGGTCATATGCCGGAACACATCCCAAGACCCCTAATAATGTTTTTGTAATAAGCGTATCAGACAAATCATTTCTTACATCATTGCTTTTTGTCGTTCTTCTTACTTTATCATAATACTGTTTAAGAAAGCCGATACACTCCTCCAAGGCATTCATATTCTTGTCAATTACTATGTCTTTGCATGTTATTCCTAACAAATCATCGTATTTGGCCTTGAGAATTTCTTCAACAACAGGTATATGTATCTTATAATCCTTTTGCAATAAAAAAGTAGACCCTCTATACATTCCCCAACTTGCAAGATAGAAAGCTAATTGTAAGCTCAGATAATCAATGTCCACATTGGTTTTATCTTGCCTCGCACGATAGAAACAAGTATAGCAATGTTCCCAGGAAAGAAAGCGATTGTTCTTCTCATTTTTTATTCTGTCGGAATATTCACTCAATATATGTTGAATCTCTTCTCCATGAATTGTATATTTTTTAATTTCAGAATTTTTCTGTAATGATACTGCGGTTCTATTATTAGAAATATCTTGTTTGCACCTTATGTTAGCGATATCTTGCTTGTTCAACGGAAAGCTTTTACTACATTCTAATGCAAAATTTCTGAATTTTCTTAGATGAAACAAATAACCATTTACAAGTCCTAATGGATCACCTTTGGAATCTTGTCTAAGATACTTTAATAATGCTTCCCTTGCAGAGTTTTCAAAGTCATGCGATAAAACAGTCATCCAAAAGAGTTCTTTGTTCCCATGCTGCCAAAGATAAAATGCCTCCGAACCGGATGTCATGATGGTATGGCGTTTGTATCCTTGCGCTTTCAGATGGTCTCTGTATAACACTTTGATTTCATCTAATGATAATTCCTTTATATTTTTCATTATAAATATGCACCTCAATCATATCCCATTTCTATTAATCGTTCTTCGCAAATTCTGCGTTCTTCCTCTGTAAAGAGTTCTCTCTTTCTTGAAATGACCCACAAGTCCTACAGTCAAATGCACATTCCTGCATTTGAAATAAGTTTGGATTTCTAATAACACCTACATACGGAATGTTTTTCTCCACGCAGATATCCATAATATCTTCTTTTTTTTCCGCAGATATTCGGTTACCTAAAAACACCTTTGTTATCGGAAAGAACTTCAATTTATCATTCACTGCATATCCCCTTGGCACGAAAAGTCTCCACTCATTTTGATAAGCCCAATCAATGCTTTTACGTAATACCCCATTCAAACACAATTCCCATAAATTCTCTATCGTTACTTCTTTATCCTTGCTCTCGGCAAAATATTTCGTGAGATCTCGTCTAACCATACAATAAACCACAGGGAATAAGTTTTTTTCTACATCATCGAATTCTGGATCTTTCGAAAATGTATATTCCACACAAAACCCTCTATGGCAATCTGCATAGGAGCTCCACATTAGCTGAGAATACGGACTTGTGGTAAAGCATGAAACCCTGAAGGTTGTTTTTAACTGATCCATATATTCCTTGTATTCTTGATTGATGATATAAGATATTGCTTCTGTCAAGCCTTTTTCATTACTCCATTCTATTTTGAGCTTCAACTCAAACTGCTGATTCGATAATTTTTCTAATTCCGATGCGCTATCTTTTATAAAAAAATGCTCCAAGTCGTGATATTCATTATAAGAATCATAGATATGCTTTGTAAATGCATTGCCGAGCGTTTCTATGCTTTGATCTTCACCTATACTCAGACCACATCGCTTGCAATATTCAAACAAACGAAATTTATGAAAAGTATAAAAATCTAGACTTATTTCTGAATCATAAACATCATCAAAGTTTTGAGGCGATTGCATATAGACCATATTATCTTTTAACGCTTCCAAGGAATAATTTTTACCTGTCTTAGCATCGACAAAATTAGGAAAATATTTATATAGTTTAATTGGTAACTTTGCTATAGCATAGTTAAGAAATCTTGAATAGCCTGCTGATTCGACATCTTCAAGTTTTAGAATCTCACCATTGACAATGCAATGAGATAATTGAAATTGTGTATTCACGCCCTGTTTTAATGTCTCCATCAATTCCTGTGCATTCATCATAAATCCCTTCCATTCTTGTTTAACAATCACATACTTTCTTCTATCCGTTACTCTTCTTCCGGCATTGGTACATACACTTTCTTCAACGGGATCATCTTCTTATACTTATCACTCAGTAAGTCGTAATATTTTAGAATTAAATCTGCGAGTTCGCTGCCGTTTATTCCACGAATAATCGGTGTTTCTTCCAAGTATTTCTTGGCATTTGGAGTATAGTCAGTCAGTGTCACAAAAAGACCATAGTCTCCTTCTTTCATGACACCTTTTAAGGATTGCACTGTACTCTCTTTGATATTGTTATCCACACTTTTGACCTGTACAAGAATCCTTGGTGGCAGTTCATCTTTATATGCAGTAATGTCAATTCCTCTATCTCCACCCTGTGGTGACAGTGTCGTATTGTAGCCCATTGCGGTAAGAAGATCTGCTACAAAGGATTCTAAAGGATAGCCTTTTAAGTTGTGAGATAATGTCTTCAAAATGTAGTCTTTCGTGCTTTCAATGGTTTCCTCTGTAGTCTGTGTCAGTATTTCCAAATTTTCAACAGGACTTTCTAATGTTTTTTCGGTCTTGCCAAGTGCAGACAAATACTCGTCTGCATTATTTTTAATTTGAAAAAAAGTCAAAGCAGAGCCAGCTTCATACAGCGCAGCTTGAGAAAATTTTGTCCGTGGAAAATGCTTCAGCCACTTCACGCTTCTGCTGTTCGGATACTGGCTTTCATTTTCTAAATAAACATACTCTCCTGTTATGAGTCCTATATTTATTTCTCGATTAAATTTTGATGGCAAAACAACATAGTCACCTACTGCAGCCTCGTGTACAAATCGATAGAGCATCCCGGCGCTATTAGCAACTGATTGCACCTTTGCATCCGGATAAATTTCTCTATACTTCTGTTTAAAGGCTTCTCGTTCAGCAGGAATACCAGATAAATTCCCCATTTCTGTCCAACCGATGGCAATTAAGTTTTTATCCAACATCATGTGGTCGTTTAATGTATGTATTCCCCAAATTTTTTTGTCTTCCATGTTGGTTCCTTTCGTTATTGTATATTTTCATTCCTATTCTGTAGATTATTCTAGATTATGACATCATGTCAATGAATATTTTCATATAGCAACCCTCATTTCACTTTTCATATGTTTTCTTATTGCTCACTAACTATAATTTGATATTAAATCCATATTTTTCTTTGCATAAAATTGTTATCTGCTTCTCAATACGCCGAAGAAGACGTCTTAGTTCTCTTTGAAAAGAGGTTTCATAGAAGTCATTATTTATCATAGAAATTAAATATGCTCTATATCCACACAAGTATTGAATCACTTGAAAAATACTTAAAAATGGATTATTTCTCAAATTTCTCTTTTGAAATTTTATTTGATTAAGTTGTAGTAAAAAGCATCCCTCCATATTCTTAATATATGAAAAATTGTTGGCAATAAAGCTGAGCATATGCCTTACATCTGATAGTTTTGTTCGCGATAGCGAAATCCCTGAATTAGAAATAATATGTCCATTTAAAATTATTTTCCCGCAACCATATCGGATTTTCGAATAATTGAATCTCAAATCCAATGTTCCTAGAATAAATTTTATTTTTCTTAAAAACCATTTTTTCTCTTTAAAGTCAAAATTCGAGCTTGAGAATAACAAATCATCCGCATACCTAGTGTATTTTACATTCAATTCTTGGCAATATTTTGTGATTCGTTGATCAATTCGTGCCATTACAATGTTTGAAACTATCGGCGATGTTATAGCACCTTGCGGCAGACAGTTATCTGTACAAACTATTTCTGTTACTAATTCTATGATTTTGCCTTTTTCTTCTGCAGAAGTGCCGCTAATAATATTTGTAATTTCTTTTTTTACAGTATCCGATGTAATTGATGGGAAAAAATTTTGTATATCAATTCTAACAAAAAAATTTGATCCAATATGTACTTTTAGAAAGTTAAGATAATTTTCGCCTTCTCGAAATCCTTTCACACACAAAGGTAAATTTTGTTTAGAAAAAAATGATTTTTGTAATCTTTTTTGAAGTTGTCCCAATGCTGAGTTTTTATCTAAGTAACATAATTTTCGTTTACCATGTTTCTTAGGAATATATACTTGCTTATACTCTGCATTTGCAATTATTCTTTTAATCTCTTCCTCTTTGCTCCGTAAAATTACAGAGCAAAATGATTCATATGTATACATTTCCACCTCTTTGTAAAACGGCAATCGCACTAAAGTACTTTCTTAGTGATTCGCACAGCGGATGCACGTATCCATTTAATAATAACGGTTCGCACTACATCGTTACAAGCTGTAGCCAATTAGCAGTTATCTTTCCTTGGTTCTTCAGGTTGCAAGCCCGACATCAAGGTCTTATTTATGTAATAAGCATTTCTACTTCCGTGCGAATTGCCGATTTTAGCACTTATATTTGAGTTAGTCTTTCTATTATTTCGTACATTTCAGGAAAATAATAGCGAAATGTGTATTTCATTTCCTCATATCCTACTGAGTTGTTAATATAAGATTTGAATTTTTTTAGTGAAAAATTGCTTTGCGTCTTAGTCTCGCACTTAAAAAACATCTCTATCATCTCCGATATCCATCCGGAAGCTTTGTCATTTTTCTTCATGGCTTTCTCGACTTGCTCTTGCCCTGGAAATTGCAATTTTTTTTCATCTTGCCAGAGATCTGTTTTACCATGAAAGACAAGACGCAACAAATTAATTTTATCATTATCTTGCGAAGCATCTATATATGTTACTAAATCAGTAAATATTTTTTCTTTGCAACGTCCCTTCAAAAATTCCAGTATAAAATTGTAATTTCTCTTATTGATAATTGCTCCCTCTATAGTTGTTGTAAATGTGAACACATTGTAGTAGAGTAAATATTGATGTAATGAATTAATAAGCTGATAGTAATTTACATCTGTACAACTGTATAATGGTAAATTTTGATGGAGCTTTAGCTTATTAACCATTTCAAATAGGTGCTTGTACTCTATCAGCATATTCCCATTTATATTCTTTTTGCTGCAGATAAAAAAACTTTCCTTTCCAATTTTAGGTAAATATTCACCTGGGGCCAAAGAGTTCTTGTCCCTATTGTATTTTAATGCTTTATCCATGTCAATTAAAATAATATATGGTGTCTTTGCTTTTATTTTGTTAGGATTCATTATTTCCAATTCTGGATTTTGTGAAACCGCCTTGTACACATCAGTTCTTTTCAGTATTGGAAAAAGTTCTCTTACAAACGGATTGTTAAAAAACTCCAGTTCGCTTTCCCCTTCAACAAAGAGAATCCTTTGTGCAAAATATGCATTAATATGTTCATCATTTACCCTAGGAATTGAACGAGGACTGTATTCTTTGAAGTTTCTTAAAGATGATAGATTTGTATAATTTGATTCTTGCAACGGTGTACAAAGGGAACATAATAAAAAACTTAATAA
>UMLR01032278.1_pt1 | contig 16490 bp, 16 predicted proteins | sample 1966741 | NCBI WGS metagenome assembly UMLR01 (sample SAMEA4836207, study PRJEB28245) | human gut metagenome | biome: gut microbiome; material: fecal sample | place: Denmark | collected 2008 | reverse complement strand
CCGCCCGTCTCATCTTAATGTAGGAGGCGGCGTCCCCGACGCCCCGTTCCCCTCCGGAAGGAGACACTATGTTCCACATCCACACAAAAAACGACCTGGTCTATCTGGCCTCTGATGTGTTGGAAAACGGCGCCATCACCCACGGTTTTTCCACCCGTAAGGGCGGTGTCTCCCCCACCCCCTGGGACAGTCTGAACCTGGATGACCGCCGGGGCGATGACCTTGCCAACGTACAGGAGAACTTCCGCCGCCTGTGCACCGCGCTGGACACGGATGTGCAGCGGGCGGTGCTCAGCCGTCAGGTGCACCGCAGCGATGTGCGCCGCGTCACGGCGGTGGACTGCGGCAAGGGCCTGTGGCGGCCCCAGGACTACGACAGTGCCGACGCCCTGGTGACGGACGTGCCGGGCATCCCCCTGATCGTGTTCTCCGCCGACTGCAACGTACTGCTGCTCCACGACCCGGTGCGCCGGGTCATCGGCGCGGCCCACGCCGGCTGGCGGGGCACCGCCGCCGGCATCGCCGCGGAGACAGTACGCGTCATGGCCGAGGATTACGGATGCGACCCGGCGGACCTCCGTGCCGCCATCGGACCGGCCATCGGACCGTGCTGCTTCGAGACGGACGGCGACGTACCGGAGGCCCTGCGGGCCGCTCTGGGCGATGCGGCGGAGCCGTTCATGGCATGGAACGGCAGCAAGTGGCACATCGACCTGAAAGCCGTCAACGCCCTGTGGCTGCGCCGCGAAGGCGTTACGCGCATCGACATCTGCGATCACTGCACCGCCTGCCGCCCGGACCTGTACTGGAGCCACCGGAAGATGGGCCTGCGCCGGGGCGAGCAGGCCGCGCTGATCGCTCTGCGGGAGGATACGCTATGAAACGTGCACTGCTGTGCCTGCTGCTGGCGCTGACCATGCTGCTGGCCGCCGGCTGCGCCGACTGGGAGGTCACCGAGGATCCCCTGGGAGAGCTGTCCGACTTCTACCAGAATGAAAACGAAGAACCGGAGCCGGAGCCGCTGACCGCCTTTACCCTGCCCTATATCGCCGGCGGCACCCTCGACCCCGTCCGCACCACGGACACTATGCAGCAGACCGTAGAGTCCCTGCTGTACCAGGGGCTGTTCGCCCTGGACGAGCAGTTCCGGCCCCAGGCCGTCCTGGCGGACAGCTGGACGTATGATTCCGCCCAGCGCACCTGGACCATCCGCATCAAGGCCGATGCGGCCTTCTCTGACGGCTCCGCCGTCACGGCGGCGGACGTGGCCGCCACGTTGGAGCGCGCCCGCACCTCTGACCGCTATGCCGCCCGGCTGCGGGACGTGACCTCTGTGTACGTCCGGGAGGACACGGTGGTCGTCGCCCTGTCCGCCCCTCTGGCCACCCTTCCCAGCCGCCTGGACATTCCCATCATCAAAGCAGGCACCGAGAACCGCACCGCCCCCACGGGCAGCGGCCCCTATCTGTTTGCCAAGGATGACACGGGCGCCTACCTGACGGCCAACAACCGCTGGTGGCAGGACAGCAGCGTTCTGCCGCTGTCCACCATCCGCCTGCAGCACTGCAAGGATCAGGACTCCGCCCTGTACGCCTTCACTTCCCGTGAGGTGCAGCTGCTGACGCTGGATCTCACCGGCAGCAACAGCACCGGTGTCTCTGGTGCCGGCGACTATGCCGAGGCAGCCACCCCCGTCATGCAGTTTCTGGGCATGAACACCCGGCGGGAGGCTCTGTCCGACCCGGCCCTGCGCCGGGCCCTCAGCGCCGGCATCGACCGCGAAACGCTGGTGTCCTCCTGCCTGCTGGGACAGGGCACGGCGGCCCAGCTGCCTGCCTCCCCCGCCTACGCAGGCTACGATACCGCACTGGAAACGCCTTACGACACCGCGGCCTATAACCGCCTGCTGAACGCCGCCCTTGGCGAACAGGCGGAGGATGAGACACCCCTGACGCTGACGCTTCTGGTCAACGAGGAGAGCAGCTTCAAGGTCTCCGCCGCCCAGGAGATCGCCATGTACCTCAATACCGCACGCCTGACCGTCACCGTGGAGGCTGTTCCCTGGGACACGTTCCTCACCCGGCTGGAAAGCGGTGACTTTGATCTCTATTACGGTGAATGCCGCCTGACCGCCGACTGGGACCTGACGGCCCTGTTGTCCACCGAGGGCAGCCTCAACTACGGCGGCTGGTCCGATGAGACTACCGACCGACTGCTGCAGGCCTATCGATCCAATGGCGCTGACGCGAACCTGACGGCCCTGTGGCAGCAGCTGCTGGACACCGCCCCCTTCGCCCCCATCTGCTTTAAGTCCGTATCCGTTGTCACCACCGAGGGCGTGGTGCAGGGTCTGTCCCCCACGGAGACGGCCCCCCTCTCCCCCCTGGGCGGCTGGTCCGTCCGGCTGGACGCATAAAAGGAGCGTATGCCATGTCACAAGTCACCAAGCGGGCACTGGAAGCGTCGCTGAAAAAGCTGCTGCTGGAAAAGCCCCTGCACAAGATCACTGTCAGCGACATCACCGATGACTGCGGCATCAACCGCATGACGTTTTACTATCACTTCAAGGACATCTATGATCTGGTGGAGTGGAGCTGTCAGGAGGACGCCAGCCGCGCTCTGGCGGGCAAAAAGACCTACGAGACGTGGCAGCAGGGCCTTTTGCAGATCTTCGAGGCCGTGCAGGAGAATAAGCCCTTCATTCTGAACGTCTATCGCTCCGTCAGCCGGGAGCAGGTGGAGAACTATCTCTACAAGCTGACCTACGACCTGCTGGAGGGCGTGGTGGAGGAGCAGGCCCGGGGAATGTCCGTCCGGCCGGAGGATAAGGCCTTCATCGCCACGCTGTACAAGTATATGTTCGTAGGCCTGATGCTGGACTGGATCAGATCCGACATGAAGGGCGATCCCCACCTGATCGTGGAACGGCTGGACCAGGTCATCCACGGCAGCGTCGACGCCGCGCTGGCGCGTCTGCGTACCGACAAGCCCTTATCAAACGAGGCCAAATGATAAAAAACTGAACACCTGCCGCCCCGGTGATAAAAAATTTATCACCGGGGTTTTTCTGCTTATTGAACAAATATTCATTCAGATGTATGCTTTCATCATCAAAGGAAAACATACAGTGGATACTTGAAAGGAGTTTATTTATGTATTATTCCAGCGGTAACTATGAAGCCTTTGCCCGTCCCAAAAAGCCCGAGGGCGTGGACAACAAATCCGCCTATATCGTGGGCAGCGGTCTGGCTGCCCTGACCGCCGCCTGCTATCTGGTCCGCGACGGCCAGATGAAGGGCGAGCACATCCACATTCTGGAAAAGGGTGAGCTGCCCGGCGGCGCCTGCGACGGCTATAAGTTCGAGAACCTGGGCTACGTCATGCGCGGCGGCCGCGAGATGGACAACCATTTCGAGGTCATGTGGGACCTGTTCCGTTCCATCCCCTCCATCGAAACGGAGGGTGTCAGCGTTCTGGACGAGTACTACTGGCTCAACAAGGAGGACCCCAACTACTCCCTGTGCCGCGCCACCGTTGACCGCGGCCAGGACGCCCATACCGACGGCAAGTTCGACATCTCCGACAAGGGCGCCATGGAGATCATGAAGCTGTTTTTCACCCCCAACGAGGACCTGCAGGACAAGAAGATCACCGACTTCTTCGATGACGAGGTGCTGAACTCCAACTTCTGGCTGTACTGGCGCACCATGTTCGCCTTTGAGAACTGGCACAGTGCGCTGGAGATGAAGCTGTATATCCAGCGCTATATCCACCACATCGGCGGCCTGCCCGACTTCACCGCCCTGCGCTTCACCAAGTACAACCAGTATGAGTCCATGATCCTGCCCATGGTGAAGTATCTGGAGAGCCACAACGTCCGGTTCCATTACGGCGTGCAGGTCACCAACGTGGAGTTCGACTGCTCCGATCCTGCCCACAAGCTGGCCAAGCGCATCGATGTCATCGAGAACAACGAGCCCGGCGCCATCGACCTGACGGAGAACGATCTGGTGTTCATCACCAACGGCGGCTGCGTGGAGAACTCCTCCATGGGCAGTCAGGATAAGCCCGCCGCCTACAACACCGAGCTGAAGCCCGGCGGCGGCTGGGATATGTGGCGCAAGATCGCCGCACAGGACCCTGCCTTTGGCCATCCCGACAAGTTCTGCCATGACCCCGAGCAGACCAACTGGATGAGCGCTACCGTGGAGACTTTGGACCAGAAGATCATCCCCTATATCAAGAACATCTGCAAGCGCGACCCCTTCACCGGCCATGTGGTCACCGGCGGCATCGTCACCGTCAAGGACTCCTCCTGGCTGATGAGCTGGACCATCAACCGCCAGCCCCAGTTCCGCGACCAGCCCAAGGACCACTGCCTGGTGTGGGTGTACTCCCTGTTCACCGACAAGCCCGGCGACTATGTGAAAAAGCCCATGCGGGCGTGCACCGGCAAGGAGATCTGCATGGAGTGGCTGTACCACATCGGCGTGCCCGAGGATCAGATCGAGGATCTGGCGTCCAACAGCGCCAACACCGTACCCGTGATGATGCCCTATATCGATGCGTTCTTCATGCCCCGCGCCTACGGCGACCGGCCCAATGTGGTGCCCGACGGCAGCGTGAACTTCGCCTTCCTCGGTCAGTTTGCCGAGACGCCCCGCGACACCATCTTCACCACCGAGTATTCCATGCGCACCGGCATGGAGGCCGTCTACACCCTGCTGAACGTGGACCGCGGCGTGCCCGAGGTCTGGGGCAGCGTCTATGACGTCCGCGACCTGCTGAACGCCACCGTGAAGCTGCGGGACGGCAAGAAGGCCACCGACATGGAGCTGGGCCTGATGGAAAAGCTGGCCGTCAAGAAGCTGCTGGGCAAGATCGAAAACACCGATATCGAAAAGCTTCTGAAGGAATACCACGTCATCTGACAGCCCCCAGCATCACCCCCAAAAAGAGAAAGACCGGCTCTCGCCGGTCTTTCTTCTTTATTCTCATGCGTCGGCGGGGTAGGACCGCCGCGGGAGAAACTCAGTTCTCGCGCTTTTTAGCGGTCCACGCCATGCCGGTCACGGACAGCACCGCCGTCACGGCGTAGATGCCCACGCCCGCGTCAAAGGTCTTGGGGGAACCCTTGGTGGTATCGGTAGTAGTGGTGGAGGGAGAATAATAGTAGTAGTTGTTGGACGGCTTCTGCTCCTCCGGTACGGTGTACTCGCCGGACGACACCTTTTTCCCGTTGACCGTCACATCACCCACACCATCGGCAACGGTGATCTTGACATTCGCGTTAATGCCGGTGATCTCGCCGCCCTTGGTTACAGTCACCTTCTTGCCACTGTTGGCCGCGGACGCGATCGCCGCGCTGCCCACTGCGTACATGGTATTCTGGCCATCCACCACGGTAGCACATGGGCCGTTGACGGCATCGCCCATCAACTTCGTTACCATTTCCTCAGAGGTAAAGATACCACCTGTAACTGTAAGCTGATTTTCGTTGTGGGGGCAGAAGCGAGCGGCACTCACCTGTGCAAATTCACCGTTGGAGATCGTGACTGCACTGGTATCCCCTTGAATATCGATCACTTCATTCGTAGTCGTGTTAAAGGTGAACTTGCCACCCTTGATTTCCACCTTGCCGCCGTCTTTTGCATGTACTTCACCACCGAAAATACCACCGGCTATCGTCAGCTTCCCTCCCTCAGTGGTCACATCCGTTTCAAGTTCACCGCCGTTGATCGTAGTTTCGCCGTCCTCCGTTGTTCTGACGTCGCGTTCGAAGGTTCCGCTATTGATGACCAACTTATTGTGGTTTATGAAATTCTTGTTGGCATCAAACGTCCCGCCGTTCACGGTCAGGCTGCCCTTGTTCTCGATGCTGCCGGTGTAGCTGCCGCTGGAGATCTTCAGCACCGCGTACGGATGCACCGTCAGGTTAAGCGCACAGTTCCCATCAAGCGTTGCCTCACTTTCGGAAATACTGCGGCTCTTGGTCGCAGCGATCTCACCGCTGTTGGTATTTGGTGCACTGGACACGTTGCTAAATTCGTTATAGGAAATTGCCGAACACAAACTGCCCTCGATCTTCCCTTCGTTGCGGCAATCCTTGATCGTAAGTTCATTGCCCTTGGAGTTCACCGCCACAATACCTGCTGCGGCATTACTATCACTTGTCGATTTCACGGCACCGGTATTCACACAGCTCTCCACAACACCAGTTCCATCGTCACTGACGTTGTACACAATTCCGCTCGCCCCTTTTCCGCTGATGCTGCCGCTGTTGGTACAATTCTTTACAATGAAATTCGCACTCTCTGCGTAAGTCACGATACCCGCAGCCCCATTAGGAGCCTCATCACCGATACTTCCCTCATTTTTGCAGCCGATAACCTCAACGCCGTTGCCTTCGATCTTGACAACAACACCTGCCGCCTTGCTGCTGCCGGTCACGCTCGCCTTATTGGTACAGTTGATGATCTTGCTTCCTGCTCCGGCTTGGCCCACAACGCCCGCAACACTTGCACCGCTGACCGTACCCGCAACAGTAACATTCTGCACCGTTGCGCCCTCGATTGCCTCGAACAGCGCGCCATAATCTGTGCAATTTGTGATTTTCAATGTTATCGTCTTGTTCTGACCGTCAAATGTTCCCTTGAACTTTATACCACCAGTTTTCCTTTCGCCGATAGGCGTCCACTCCTGTGTGCTGATATCAATATCATTGTCCAGCACCACTTTTTCGCCTTCGAACGTCTTACTGTCGTCATTCACCATTTTGGCAAAGGCAAGCAGCTCCTCACCGCTTTTGATATGGTACACCCCATCTGTCTCTGTCGTCAGTCCCGCCGCCCAGCTGACGCTGCACAGCCCCAGCGCCAGTACCAGCGCCAGAATGGTTGCCAACAATTTCTTCATGTCTCAAACCCCATTTGTTTTAGATTTCCGCAGGACGCATCGTTTTAAGATCGTTAAAACGCAAATGCAGAGGTACCTCTGCGGATAGTCAGATTATAGCACAGTCACACCGTTTGTCCAGCCTTTTTGTGGAAAATTTCCGTTTTTTTGCCATTTCCGGTAATGGAAATCGTGCAAAACACCCCCTGACGCCCAAAAGAGACGGCAGCGCCGTCTCTTTTTGCGTTCAGTTATACTCCCGCACCACGGCGGTGACCTTGCCCAACAGCGTGGCCTCGCGGCCGTCGATGGGCCGGTAGTTCTCGTTCTCCGGCAGCAGCCACACCTCGCCGTTCCGGCGGCTCAGCCGCTTCACCGTGGCCTCGTCCCCCAGCAGCGCCACCACGATCTCGCCGTTGTGTGCCGTGGGCTGGCGGTGCACCACCACCAGGTCGTCCGGCAGGATGCCCGCGTTCAGCATGGACTCGCCCCGCACCCGCAGGGCAAAGTACTCCCCCTCGCGTCCGCCGGTGTCGAAGGTCAGATAGTCCTCAATGCACTCCTCCGCCAATATGGGGCTGCCCGCGGCCACGCTGCCCACCACGGGGATGCGGTCCGCCGCCGGTGCCGCCTCCTCCTGTACCGGCGCGCCGTCAGGCATTTCCCCCTGCATGGGCTGCGCCAGCGTCAGGGCCCGGCCCTTGCCGGCCCCCTTGGTCAGCACGCCCAGCTCCTCCATGTGCTTCAGGTGGAAATGCACCGTGGACGGCGACTTCAGTCCCACCGCCTCGCCGATCTCCCGCACCGAGGGGGGATACCCCTGCTCCCGCAGTGCCTGGGCGATGTAGTCGTAGATCTTCTGCTGCATTCTGGTCATCTTCGCCATAGCCATGCCCCTTTCACGCGCCCCGTGTCGGCGCAGGTCCGTTTTTTGTATGTGCGCCGCGTCCGCTGTTCTTCCGGCTCTATTATATCACACCCTTTCGCGCATTGCAACATTTGTTCTATTTCTTTTTGCAGTTTTTTCTGAGGCTGCAGCAAAGACGACCGTGAAGTAATACAAAAAGCAATGAAAGAAATCCCGTTTCAACGGGCATTTCACTCTTGACAAGGACCGACGGTATATAGTATAATGATTTTCGCTGACACGGTGACATAGCCAAGTGGTAAGGCAAGGGTCTGCAAAACCCTCATTCCCCGGTTCAAATCCGGGTGTCACCTCCAACCAAAACTCCCGAAACGCCTGTGTTTCGGGAGTTTTTTCATGCCCGGAAACAGGTTTTAGCCTTGTTTTCAGCCTTATGCGGAGCGCCCTGCCCGTTGAGACCGTTGAAAAAGGAGGGGGACGGAAGCTTCCGTCCCCCTCCTGCGGTATTGGTTCTATTCTATGCAGACAATTCGCCCGTCCGTGTCGTTTAGCCCAGCTTTGCCCACGTCAGGGGGCCGACGATGCCGTCCACACCCAGACCGTTGGCCTTCTGGAACGCCAGCACAGCGGCCTTTGTCTTGCTTCCGAAGATGCCGTCCACGCTGCCGCAGTCAAATCTTCACGCTTCAGAATTGGCGCTACAGTCACGCCCAACGGCGAAACGCACTACGAGATACGGGCGCCCGACATCGATGTAACGGTGAATCCGGCCGCCGGCGACAGTCTTGACACCGTCGCGCTTACGCTGCCGTATGCGGACACCGGCAAGCACGCCTATACGCCGGACTGGTCGAAGCTTCCCAGCGGGCAGACTTGAAACTACAGCAGCTCGCCCAATGTCAGTGAAGGCTCGAACGCAAAGCTTACTACATTCTGCTGGCAGAAAGACGCTGGCGGACGCGGGGCTGCTGCCCTACGCGGTAACGGCGCTGATAAGCTACACCGGCACCGCGGCGCTGCTGCGCCGCCGCAAGCGTGAGGCCTGACGCGGCACCGCCGAAAAGAAACACCACCCAATGGGTGGTGTTTCTTTTCGGCGGAACAAGCAGGCACCCCCGGTAGTCCGGGGGTGCTTTTTATTGCTTTCGCGCGGTGATATAGTCGTCGCCGGGGCGCCAATAGGGACAGGATCGGGTATCGGCGGCCAGGAAGCGGGCCAGCTCGTCCTCGTCCAGATCCATGTCACAGATATAATCGTCGTAGTCCTCGTCATAGACGTACCACACGCAGGTCTCACACTTGTCCATCATACGTCCTCCACCAGCCGATGGCTGTCGAATTTGCAGAAGCGGTAGTAGATGAGCGTGGCCACGCTGCACACGAACCAACCGGCGGGGTAGCTCATGGCGATGGGGATGATCTCGTTGGAGACATAGTGGGCCACGATGTAGAGGTATATCTGGCGGAAGACCACGAAGGAGCCCAGCATGATCCACATGGGCACCTGGCTGTTGCCCGCGCCGCGGAGGGCGGCGGAGTAGATCTGGTTGATGCAGAAGAAGAAGTAGAAGGGTGACAGCAGCCGCAGCAGCAACGCTCCATAGGACACCACCTCGGCCTTGCTGTTGAAGAACGCCGTCAGGTCCGGGGCCAACAGCAGTACCGGCACCAACAGCACCGCCGTGACGGCGAAGGACAGGTACAGCGCCGTGCGGACGCCCTTCTTGGCCCGGGCTGTGTCGCCCACGCCCAGGTTCTGGCCCACGAAGGTGGTGCCGGCCATGGCGATGGACTGGACCGGCAGGATCACCAGCTGGTCCACCTTGGTATAGGCCGTCCAGCCAGACATACAATCCGGGCCGAAATAGTTGATATAGCCCTGGACGAACACGTTGGAGAAAGCGGTGATGGCCATTTGCAGGGCGGCGGGTATACCCACGGACACGATCTGACGGAGAACGGACCAGGTCATACGCAGGGCGCGGAGCTCCACGCGGATACAGCCGGCGGTGCGCATGAGCACCCAGATGGTCAGCGCGGCGGACACCGCCTGAGCGATGATGGTGGCGTAGGCCACGCCCTCCACGCCCATGCCGAATTTCAGCACGAAGAGCAGGTCCAATCCCGTGTTCAGCACGGCGGACACCAGCAGGAAGTAGAAGGGGCGGCGGGAATCGCCCACGGCGCGGAGGATACCGGAGCCCATGTTGTAGAGCAGCAGTCCCATGACGCCGGCGAAGTAGATGGCCAGGTAGGTGGTCTGCTCCGGTGCCACCTCGGCGGGGGTCTTCATCAGGCGGAGCATCAGGGGCGTCATGGCGATGCCGGCGGCGGTGAAAACCGCGCCCATCAGCAGCGTCAGCACCAGGGAAGTGTGGACCGCCTGGCGGACCTTATCCTCTCGGCCGGCACCGTAATACTGGCTGATGACCACGCCGGCACCGCTGGACAATCCCAGGAAAAAGCCGATAAGCGTGTTGATAATAGGGGTGACGGTACCCACGGCGGAAAAGGCCTCGTTGCTGACGTAGTTGCCCACCACCCAGGTATCCACCATGTTGTAGAGCTGCTGAAAAAGATTGCCCACCATCAGCGGCAGGGCAAAGTTGATCAGATGCTTTGTGATGCTGCCCTTCGTCATGTCCACGTCATAACGGGCGGCGCGGTGGTGGGTGTGGAAGTGCAGATGCAGATGGCTGGAATGGCGCATGGAGGCTCTCCTTGTAACATACTTCTTTACAGGAATTTTACCATAATACCAGCCGGGGCGCAACAGGGAGAATGCCGGTTTTTCGGCGCGGACAGTGCCGCAGAATGGGCGGGAATGGACGGAGGAAGCGCGTCATTCCGGGAATTCCGTCCGGTCCGCCGGACGCATGATGGATACCTCATAGGCGGTACGGTCGGTGGTGACGCCGTTCTCCGTTTTGGAGTAGACACGGCTCTGGACCCGCCCCTCGGCGGTGAGCCGGGCACCGGTGTGCAGCAGGGACACCTGCTGGGCCACGGCACCCCAGGCGATGCAGGGCAGATAGTCGGCGCGGCCGTAGCGGCGGTTCACCGCCAGGATCATGTCGCATATCTCGCGGCCAAGGGGCGTACGGCGGAGGGCGGGCTGCTTGCACAGCACGCCGCTGAGGAAAATGCGGTTCAGCGGTTCGCCGGCGTCATGGGTCAGCGTCTGGGCGAAGGTGGAGATGACCAAACGGCTGCCCTGGCCGCTTTTGTTGTTGAAGGAACGCAGCTGGCCGGTGATATGTACGCCGTCGCCGGGGGACACCGGCGTCAGCAGCAGAAGCGGCCGGGGGACGATGATGGGCAGCTTGTCCGCCTGACCGGACAGGCGCAGGACGGACAGGGTAAAGCGGTAGAACGCACAGCCGTGGTTCACATGGGACAGCAACGGCGCGTCCTCGGCCACGCCCCGCAGCTCCACGCGGTTGTAATTCAGCTCCATAGTACACCTCGTTTGTTGAGATGTCACAGCCTATGTGGGGCGGGGCTGGAATATGCCCCCTTTTCAAAGCGTTCAAAGTATGGCATAATACAGCAAAAGGAGTGATGACCATGCGTTATAAGGGAAAGGTATACCGACCGCCCAGCGAGGCGTACAGCCTGATCGTGCAGGTGACCTACGGGTGCAGCCACAACAGGTGCGCCTTCTGTGATATGTACGACGACAAGCACTTTGCCATGCGGCCCATGGATGAGATACGGGAGGACTTTGAGCTGGCGCGGCGGGTATACCGCCGGGTGGAACGGGTCTTTCTGGCGGATGGGGACGCACTGATGCGGAGGACCGGCGACCTGGTGGAGATATTGGGGCTGGTCTATGGGCTGTTCCCGGAGTGCCAGCGGGTAACGTGCTACGCCTCCCCCACCAGCCTACAGATCAAATCCGAGGACGAGCTGCGCCTGCTGCGGAGCAAGGGCCTGCAGATGGTGTATATGGGATTGGAGTCCGGGTGCGACGCGGTGCTGGAGAAGATGCAGAAGGGCCACACGGCGGCGGAGATCGTGGCGGCGGGGCAGAAGGCCCGGCGGTGCGGGCTGGCGCTGTCGGTGACGGCCATCTCCGGGCTGGGGAGCGTGGCACACTGGCGGGAGCACGCCGCGGACACGGCCAGAGCCGTCAGCGAGATGAAGCCGGACTATCTGGGGCTGCTGACGCTGATGGTGGAGCCGGGAACGCCGCTGGAGGCCTGGGTGCGGGAGGGCAGTTTTACGCTGCTCAGCCCCCTGGAGGTACTGAAGGAAACAGAGCTGTTTTTACAGCACGTGGACAGCGAAGGAACCGTGTTCCGCGCCAACCATGCCAGCAACTATCTGACGCTGAAGGGCACACTGAACGGCGACCGGAAGGCGCTGCTGGCGCAGATCGCCGCGGCGCTGGACGGTCGCCGGGACCTGAAGCCGGAGTTTTTGCGGGCGCTGTAATGCACGCGTTCAAAAAGGGCTTCCCACAGGGAAGCCCTTTTGCTGTCCAACCAGCCCCGCGCTCTGCGGAAAAGGGCGGACTTGACAGGGTGGGTGGTTTTGTATATAATAGGCAGGATTTATATCAAAAGGAGGATACAGGGCGATATGGATACCGACAGCGGCGACCATCCCGGGAACTTGCCGGGCTGCCATCTGTTTTTTGCGGCATATCTGCGCCGCCTGACGCGGGGCAGACGTGCTTTTTTGCGCCTTTAGACCAGTGTGGATCACAGAAACAGATGACAGAAAAAGGAGCTATTGATCGTGTCAACGACTACATATATCATTATTATGGCGGTATGCCTGCTGCTGTCCGCCTATTTCTCGGCCACGGAGACGGCGTTCTCCTCGGCCAATGTCACGCGGCTGAAAATGCTGGCGGAAAAAGGCAACAGCCGTGCCGCGCTGGCGTGCCGGCTGTTGGAGCGCTATGACAAGCTGCTGTCCACCATCCTGATCGGCAACAACATCGTGAACATTGCCATGGCATCCCTGGCCACGGCACTGTTCGTCAAAAGCTTCGGCGATGCCGGCGCTACGCTGTCCACCATCGTGGTAACGGTGGTGGTGCTGATCTTCGGCGAGATCTCCCCCAAGAGTATCGCCAAGGACTGCGCCGAGAGCTGGGCCATGACGGCCGCGCCGTTTCTGCGGTGCCTGATCTGGCTGCTGATGCCGCTGAACGCGCTGTTTTCCCTGTGGAAAAAGCTGCTGGCCAGGATGTTCCATCTGGATGGGGACAACAAAATGTCCCCGGAGGAGCTGCTGATGCTGGTGAACGAGGTGCAGCAGGAGGGCAGCATCGACAAGGACGAGGGCGACCTGCTGAAGAACGCCATCGGCTTTTCCGAGCAGGAGGCGCAGGACATCCTCATCCATCGGGTGGACCTGGCGGCACTGCCGGTGGACGCCACCAAGGAGGAGGTGGCGGACCTGTTCACCCAGACGAAGTATTCCCGGCTGTTGATCTATCGGGAGGACATCGACCATATTATCGGCACCATACACCAGAAGGACTTTTATGTGGGCTGCGGCGTGACGGACAAGCCGCTGGAAGAGATACTCTCCCCGGTCATGTTCGTGCTGGAAAACGAGCCCATCAGCCTGCTGCTGAAAAAATTGCAGCTGGCCAAGACCCAGGTGGCCGTGGTGGTGGATGAGTACGGCGGCACCTGCGGCATCGTGACCATGGAGGACATTCTGGAGGAGCTGGTGGGCGAGATCTGGGACGAGCACGACGAGGAGGAGGTCTTTATCCGCAAGGTGGACAAGGACACCTATCTGGTGGACGCGGCCATGGACTTTGACGATTTTGCCGAGTTCTTCCATCTGAACGAGGAGACGGAGATGACGTCCGTCAGCGGCTGGGTGATGGAGCAGTGCGACCGGGTTCCTGAGGTAGGCGACCGGTTCAGCTGCCAGGATCTGGACGTGCTGGTGACGCGGGTGGACAACCACCGCACTTGCGAGATCAAGGTGGTCCGGCGGGAAGCGTCCGGCGGCGAGATCACCGACGAGACATAAGCAGAAGCACCCGGAGGCATAAGCCTCCGGGTGCTTATTTTTTCCTGTGAGGAACCTTCCCTAAGGTGAGTCCAATACTACCATACCACCATCCGCCCGCCAATGCAAGAAGAACTTTCGCTTCTGCAACAATTTCTCCCTAATTCTATATATTATATGATAATTCTGATGAAATATCTGCGTTTTGCACCGTTGACAGCGGAGGTATGGGGGTGTACCATCGGAACATATTTTTTACAGGGGAGATGGCGGGATGAAGTATATTTTTGTGACCGGCGGCGTGGTGTCCGGGCTGGGAAAGGGCATCTGCGCGGCATCGCTGGGGCGGCTGCTGAAGCAGTGCGGTCTGCGGGTGCGAAACCAGAAATTCGATCCGTACCTGAATGTAGACCCGGGGACCATGAGCCCTTACCAGCACGGCGAGGTATTCGTCACCGACGACGGCGCGGAGACAGATCTGGACCTGGGACACTATGAGCGCTTCGTGGATGAGGCGCTGACCGGCGACAGCTCCGTTTCCTCCGGAAAAATCTTCTGGTCGGTGCTGAACCGGGAACGGCAGGGCGGCTATCTGGGCGGCACGGTGCAGATCATCCCCCATGTGACCGACGAGATCAAGCGGCGGTTGTACGCCATGGATGACGGACAGACGGACGTGGTCATCGCGGAGATCGGCGGCACGGTGGGTGACATCGAGAGCCAGCCGTATCTGGAGGCCATCCGTCAGGTGGCGGCGGAGCAGGGACGGGAAAACGTGCTGTATATCCACGTGCCGCTGGTGGTCTCCATCCCCGGCAGCGGCGAGCTGAAGAGCAAGCCCACACAGCACTCCGTGAAGGAGCTGCTGAGCGTGGGAATCCAGCCGGATATCCTGGTGTGCCGCACCGACAGCCCGCTGCCGGAGGACATGCGGAAGAAGATCGCACTGTTCTGCAATGTCAGTGAGGACTGCGTCATCCCCAACCTGACGGCGTCCACCCTGTATGAGGTGCCCCTGCTGCTGGAGCGGGAGGGGCTGTGCCGGGTGGTGTGCCGCATGCTGGGACTGGGCGCCGGCGAGCCGGATATGCGGCACTGGCAAGAGCTGGTGACGCAGATACACGCGGCGGAGCAGCGTCATGTGACCATCGCGCTGGTGGGCAAATACACGGAGCTGCACGACGCCTATCTCAGCGTAGCGGAGTCGCTGTTCCACGCGGGGACCGCCTGCGGCGCACATGTGGACATCCGGTGGGTGGACTCACAGCACCTGACGGCGGAAAACCTCACGGAAACGCTCTGCGGGTGCAGCGGCATATTGGTGCCCGGCGGCTTCGGTGACCGGGGCATTGAGGGGATGATCCTGGCGGCACAGTACGCGCGGGAGAAGGGTATCCCCTATCTGGGCATCTGCCTGGGGATGCAGATCGCGGTCATCGAATTTGCGCGGCACGCAGCCGGGTGGGCGGATGCCCACAGCGCAGAGTTCAGCGCCGTGACGGCACATCCGGTCATCGACCTGATGCCGGACCAGGTGGGTGTGACCGCCAAGGGCGGCACCATGCGGCTGGGCAAGTATCCCTGCGTGCTGGCGGAGGGAACAAAGGCCCGGGAGGCCTACGGCCAGCGGGAGATATGGGAACGCCACCGTCACCGGTATGAGTGCAGCAACGTGTTCCGACCGGAGCTGGAGGCCGTGGGCCTGCGGGTAGCGGGTACATCGCCGGACGGCCGTCTGGTGGAGATGGTGGAGATACCGGACCACCCGTGGTTCGTGGGGTGCCAGTTCCACCCGGAGTTCAAGAGCCGGCCGGACCGGCCCCATCCCCTGTTCCGCGGCTTTGTGGCCGCAGCGCTGGCACAGCAATAAGGAGGCACAAAAAGGCCCGCCCCGCAGGGGCGGGCCTTTGCGCTCAGCGCATCAGGGCTGCATGGCGGCAGCGGTGGCCGGGTCAAGGTAATACTCCCCATCGCCGCCCCGGTAGTAGATATTCTGGATAAACCCGTGGAGGTCATACTCCACCTTGGTGTTGGGCTCCGCCGCTATGGTGTACATCTCCTCCGGGAAGATGTCCTCCCGGCTGTTGATCTCCTCCTCGGTCAGGTCGCCGCCGCTTTCCACAGTGCGGTTCAGGTGGGCGTCGTAGTACACCACGGAGTAGTCCTGCATCCACGTGGGGATATAGACCACCTTCGTGCCGGTCTGCCCGTCCTCCTGCGTCTGGGAGATGCCCTCCACCGGCGGCACGTCCTTTTCATCGGCGGGCAGCGTCTGTGCGCCGCAGGCACTCAGCGTCAGCAGCGCCAGCAGGCACGCGATAACGGTGATTTTTTTCATGGTCTTAGCTCCTTTCGCTCTCATACATGCTCTCTGCCGTGGACACCAGCTCCTGCCGGGACTGACCGCCGATCAGCAGGAACAGGCAGTTGGCTCGCTCGTCCACCCACACCAGCGCCGCAGCGCCCTCCGGGATGGACACCTGATGGAAATGCACGGGGTCGCTTCCCCGATAGAACCACAGGCCGCAGCCGTGCTGCACCTGCGGAGAGGCGCCCTTTGCGGGTAATATGCGGTATAGCCGGGCGGACAGGCCATGTACGGTCACATTCTCCGTCTCGTAGTCCTCCGGCTTGCCCGCCCCGCCCGTGGGACGCTGCCCCGTCTCCGTGGAGGAGAGGCCGCCGGTGCTGTTGCTTCGCAGCTCCACGCTGATGGGCTCGTCGCCGGTCATGGGCACGGCCTCAA
>UMLR01055936.1_pt1 | contig 16653 bp, 15 predicted proteins | sample 1966741 | NCBI WGS metagenome assembly UMLR01 (sample SAMEA4836207, study PRJEB28245) | human gut metagenome | biome: gut microbiome; material: fecal sample | place: Denmark | collected 2008 | reverse complement strand
CATAACACTTGAATGTAAATTCGCGTTCCTGGCTGTCATCGTTATAAATCTGATCGAACAAATCGGCATCATAATCTACCCATTTCTGGAAAGCAAACTCCTTGCGATGAATACCCGGCGCAATGTTCAAGGCAATCATGGCAGCCTCGATCAGCAATGTACCGGAACCACACATCGGATCTACGAAATTCGATTCGCCCTTCCAGCCAGCCTTCAGGATCATACCGGCAGACAGCACTTCGTTCAGCGGAGCTTCTGTCTGATCCACCCGATAACCACGCTTGTGCAGGCTTTCACCAGAGCTGTCAATTGACAGGGTACAATCGTTATGTGATATATGTATATTAATGTATAGGTCCGGATTGTTCACACGAACCGACGGACGTTTATGGAATTTCTCGATAAAATAATCCACAATAGCATCTTTCGTTCGATAGGCAACAAATTTCGAATGGTTGAAATCTTCCGAATAAATAACAGAATCGATGGCGAAAGTCTTATCCAAAGTCAGATACTTTTCCCATTCAACTTTCATCACTTCCTTATACACCGTATCGGCATCTTTTGCTTTGAAGTGATAGATTGGTTTCAAAATACGCAAAGCCGTGCGACAATAGAAGTTCGCCTTATACAATAAAGCCTTGTCGCCCGTAAACGAAACCATACGGCGGCCTATCTGCAAATCGTTGGCACCCAAAGCTAATAATCCGCCGGCCAGTATCTCTTCCAACCCATACAGGGTTTTGGCCACCATTTCAAATGTCTCTCCCATTTTATTACTTAAATTGGCTAACAGGACTCTTGACTTGAAGAGCCACTGCCATGTTGTTGTTAATCTGTTATATTGTTAAATTAATATTATCTTGTTTCCCGTTCACTTATGATTTGTCAACTCTGTTGATATACCGACTCGCCAGCCGCCACATCCCGGGTTAACCACACATTACCAAAGATCGTTGCTCCGTCGCCCACATGAATATGTCCCAACAACGTTGCATTCGAATAGATAGTTACATGGTCTCCTACGATCGGATGCCGGTCAACACCGCGAATCGCATTGCCATTCTCATCCGGAGGGAACTTTTCTCCGGCTAAACTTACTCCCTGGAAAATACGGACATAATTACCAATCACACTCGTTTCGCCAATCACCGTTCCGGTGCCATGGTCGATCGAAAAGTGATGACCAATTCTGGCTCGCGGATGAATGTCAATACCCGTTTCCGAATGAGCCAGTTCAGTTATGATTCGAGGAATATAAGGCACACCCAACTGATCCAATTGGTGTGCGATACGATAATTACAAATGGCACGGAATCCGGGGTAACAGAAAATAACCTCTCCCAAATTCTGTGCGGCAGGATCACCATTGTAAGTAGCTTCGGCATCCGTTGCCAACAAATATCGCAACAGCGGCAGCGAAGCAATAAATTGTTCTGAAAGCGCAACAGCCTCTGTCTCCAGCCGGTCTGCACAAGCTTCACACGAGGTCTCGGCAAAACACAGCCCAGCATGAATCTCTTTCGCCAACAAGCTATGCAGCGTTTCCACCAATACACCCAAATGATACCGGATTGTCTGTTTATTAATCCGGGCAGAGCCATAATAACCAGGGAATAAAATAGCACGACATAAATCAACGATACGCTTTAGCATCTCTCCCGAAGGCAAAGCCTCTTCATCACGACGGCTATGAAACAGCGACTGATAAGAAGCCTCATCAGATAATTCGAGAACGGTTCGGCTGATTATACTGCTATGCTGTTGCTGTGCTTCCATGTAGTATTATCTCATACCCTTTTACCACAGGATAGAAACTCTGAAGTCCATTGTGGCAGGTTTTTCCTGTACCTTGAAGTCGTTATATGTTGCATAAAAAGCCACATAACCCGGACTTACATCATACGTATAAGTTTCAGTCCATTGATTTCCCTTAGCATCTTGCCGATGCAATACATAAGGCAGCGGAGTCATAGTTTCAATACCTCCTACCTGAGTAAACAAATATCCCAGAACAATACCTTCTTCATAGACATAATCCGTTAATTCGTCCCATTGGAATTCATACATATAATACGGATCTCCGTCCATATTGTTGATCAACTGCCAGTCTTCACTTTTTACAGTAAAAGTAATATTCTTCCACCCCTCAACAACACCGTCGCCACTTCCGGCAGGTCCTTCCGGACCCATAGGACCTTCGGGACCCATTGGTCCTTCACAAGCCGTAAAAGCCACCAGCAACATGAGTAATCCAATAATCTTTTTCATCTGTTCCAAACTTATGATACTATGATAGTTTGCAAATGTAATAAACTTTTAGAAATGAAAAACGAATTGTCTGCTTATTTTTCTTTCCAAATTTCATGTGTCATAATTCATTTGTTAACTACAAAATCTTTATTCGCCCACGGAGAACATATATTCACTAAGGGAAAATATATATTCAGCATGGGCGAACAAAATAAAATTTACCTGTTCTTCCATAAAATAAAAGCACATACAGGAAAAGAATAGATTAGCCTTTTATTTAGGGCTGAAATAGTAAATGAAAGTTAATAAAGAGAACGGATTTGTTTATATAAATATTTCTACGGTTCTTTATTCTTCATCTATTAAATTCTCAGGTATATGTCAAATCCAATCATAAAAATACACAGCTGGTTCGTAGCCTGCTTGTTCTTATTTTGCCAATCCGTTTTAGCGAGTCCTCAGGCGTCGATACAAACAACAGAAAACATCCGTTGGGATTCTTCCCTCACTCTTCCCGACATCAACGGAAAGCCTCATCCCGGATTGGCTGGAGCTTTTTCCGGATGTATCGGCGATTTTCTGTTCATTGCCGGCGGTGCAAACTTTCCGGATGCCACTCCTTGGAATGGAGGTACGAAAACATGGTGGAATACGCTCTACTATAAGAATCTCAACGATGCCTCATCTGCCTGGAAAGAAATAAAAGAAGCCTTGCCGTCTGCACGGGCATACGGTGTATCCATTCCGTTGACAGATGGTATTTTATGTATTGGCGGATGCGATGCCAAGCAATGTTATAGCGAAGTTTTCGCCATCCGGATGCACAACGGGAAAATAGAAATAGATAAGAACTGGCCGAAATTGCCTGTTCCGCTAGCGAACATGACCGGAGCCAAACTGGGAAACAAAATCTTTCTGGCCGGCGGACAAGAACAAATGAAACCGGAAGCGGCTACTTCGCATTTCTTCATGCTCGATCTGTCTCAGCCGGAAAAAGGATGGCAAACCTTGGAATCCTGGCCGGGAAAAGCACGGGGCTATGCCGTCAGTGCCGTACAGAATAATGGCTCAGACGATTGTTTCTATCTGTTCAGCGGACGGAATTATCAACCGGACGGAACAATGGAAGTGCTGACCGACGGATTCGTTTACAATCCCCGCCTCCAACAATGGAAAAAGTTATCAGGTGAATTTCCGCTGATGGCAGGAACTGCTCTTGCCGCCGGCAGTCATCATATCCTTTTCCTGGGTGGCGTTGAAAAACTGATACCAGGTTCGGATACACATCCGGGGTTCAGTCATCAGGTTTTAGCCTACCATACGATCACGAATACGCAGACCACAACAGCCATCTCTGAAGTTCCAATTGCAGTTACTACCAACCTTGTGTCGCACGGACAAACGCATTATATCACCAGTGGAGAAATCAAGCCGGGTGTCCGTACACCTGCTATTCTCCGATTTGAAGTCTGCCCCAACATAACGGTTCATTCTCTCCGTGCCACCGTACCGGTTTTAGCCGGAGAAGCGGCGAATCCGGTTGGATATATACAGATTATCCAGACTCCGGGAGAGAAAACGCGCCTGACAAGCCTTGCATATGACTTATCAGGTACGACAGATTTGCGTGACATCGAACAGATATCATTATATGCCTGTCAGAAAAACGGACGGATTAAGTCTGCTGATTTGATCGCCTTTTCGGAGGTTTCGTCTCCAACCGGAGCTTTCCGATTGAATATTCCCTTAGAAGCAGATACAAGCTATTATGGACTGGCTGTCCGACTGAAGAAAGAAACCTCTTTGCAGCATCGGGTGTTGGTCAACTGCCCGGAAATTACAATCAACGGAAAGACATATCCCGTTCAAGGTTCTTTCCAAGAAGGACTGCGTACGGGCATTGCCCTTCGGAAACACCAGCAAGACGGCGTACATACCAGTCGTATTCCGGGATTGATCACCTCGAAAGCCGGAACGCTCCTGGCCATCTACGATGCCCGTTGGGAATCCGGACGGGATTTGCAAGGAGATATTGACATTGCCCTGAACCGAAGTGAAGACGGCGGACAAACATGGCAACCCATGCAACGGATACTCGACCAACATGAATGGGGCGGACTTCCGGAAAAATACAACGGCGTGAGTGATGCCTGCATCCTGTTGGATGAAAATACCGGCGATTTATATGTAGCCGGCTTGTGGATGCATGGTGTTTTAGACCGTAATACCGGGAAATGGGTAGAAGGACTGACGCAAGACAGCACGCGCTGGATTCATCAGTGGCAGGCGAAAGGTTCACAACCTGGCTTGGAAGTCAAAGAAACATCCCAATTCCTGATTACGAAAAGTACCGACGACGGAAAGACCTGGAGCGAGCCTGTCAACATCACCGCTGCCACCAAGAAACCGGAATGGTGGTTGTTTGCACCAGCACCGGGACACGGCATTACCTTGAAAGACGGAACATTGGTCTTCCCTACGCAAGGACGGGACAAGAACGGCCTTCCTTTCTCCAATATCACGTACAGTCAGGATGGAGGGAAAACCTGGGAAACCAGTAATCCGGCTTATTCCAATACAACCGAATGCATGGCCGTCCAGCTTGAAAACGGAGACATCATGCTCAATATGCGCGACAACCGGAATCGCGGAGTCATCTCGCCCAACGGACGGAGAATCTGCACCACATCCGACCTGGGCAAGACTTGGAAAGAACACCCGACGTCGCACGCTGTGCTTACGGAACCGACCTGCATGGCTTCTATCCACAAGCATCATTATCTGAAAGACGGGAAACCAAAGTCCGTTTTAGTCTTTATGAATCCCAATTCATACAACGCACGTAACCGGCTGACCGTTAAATTCAGCTTTGACGACGGTCAAACCTGGCCCGAAAAGTACTGGATCTTACTGGACGAATGGAGCGGAGCCGGATATTCCTGCATCACATCGATCGACGAACAAACCCTGGGCGTCGTCTATGAAGGCAGCGGAGCGAACCTCATCTTCCAACAGATTGATGTGAGAGATATTTGCAGATAGCACAAAAAAGGCTTTCAAATGAGTTTTCCCATCATTTGAAAGCCTTTTCTCTATCAATCCGGATCAGAATTAGATCACGCCCTCATCGTCCTTCTTGGCATTGTTGGTCGCACGTGCCTTCAATACCGTTTTTTGCCGGTCGATCAGGATATTCATCTGGTCGATAAACGAAACGAACTTGGCTTCGCCATTGAGCAAGACCATCGCATTGACCGTGTCGACCAGTTTGCGATAAGCCTCGTTCACCAACAAGATCTTTTCTTTCACGATACCCACCTGGCGGGCAGCCTCTTCTTCGGTACGCATTTTCGAAAAATCCAAGAAACGCTGGTTCTTGTTTTTGAGATCTGTTAGCCAAACGTCCACTTGCAAATTCGGGAAAGACCCTTCTTTGCCATTTTCAAGATCCTGAATCAGGTTATGGAGGATACCACTCTCTTCCGTTTGCGGTTTATCGGTGGGATCCCCATACTTGTCTATCAACGCCTTGGCAGCCAGAGCCTCGGCGGCCACTGTCCCTTCCGGGTAAGCTGTCATGGCTTTCACATAATTATTCAACCCCCGCCACGACCCATCGCGCCCTTGCTCTGCCTCGGCGGCCAACGTGCTGCTTGGCACAGAAGCGGAGTCTTTCAGGGCATCATCCAGAGCGGTCACAGCAGCAGTATGACCGTTTACTGCTTCCGTCAAGATTGCCACCGACGCTTCGGGCAAACCTTCGGCATCCAAGTCGCCTGTCGTAGGCAAACTTTCTGCTAATGCTTTTACATCCATTTGAAACCCGAAATTCTCTTCTGTGCGGAGATTGGTAAGACTAAAATTTTTCACTTTCCTCATGGTTCTTTCTTTTTTTAAATTGAACACAGACAAATATATAAAGTTCCCAATAAAATCGCAAGATATCATTTCATTTTTTCGTCGGACGGTGCTTTCTTTTCTCGGGAAGCATCGTCCGAGCGTCTGACAGGGCTTCCGCGCTTCAGGAAGCATCGTCCGAGCGTCCGACAGGGCTTCCGCGCTCCAGGAAGCATCGTCCGAGCGTCTGACAGGGCTTCCGCGCTTCAGGAAGTATCGTCCGAGCGTCCGACAGGGCTTCCGCACTTCGGGAAGCATCGTCCGAGCGTCCGACAGGGCTTCCCCGCTTCAGGAAGCATCGTCCGAGCGTCCGACAGGGCTTCCGCACTCCGGGAAGCATCGTCCGAGCAATTGAATAGGATATTTTACAGTCAAAGTATATAATAATAGATCATTCCAAAGGCTCAGGAGGAAGGAAATCCCTCGGGGAACATTTTAGAACTTTCGCAATTTCATTGATCAGGTGCAAATTATACTTAGCCCGCCTTTTCGGATTCTCCACATCTCCAATAAATCCTCTTGAAACATTTATATAATCAGCCAAGGCTGCTTGAGAAATACCCATCTCAACCCTCCTTTTCCTGACCTCATCAATAACATATTCCTCTATATTCTTATTCACCTTTTAAAAAATTAATCGGTGAATTAAAAAATTAGCTCCAAATATTTTGCACGTATATGTACGTGTATTATATTTGCGAGGAAATCAACAACTAAATGTTTAACCTATCTTAAAATTTCAGAATTATGGATTTAAAGGAAGTTTTAGAGACATTAGAAAACCGCTATGGCTCGGTACCTGAAGTTATCACCTCTTCTAATTTAGAAGAAAATATCACTGATTGTAGTGGTTGTAGTGGAGACTGTAAAGGCAAAGCCTTTATGGATTAAGGTTTAACCCAAAGATAGTTAGGCATATTATCGGCCTAACTATCTTTAATTAGAAGAAATATTATATGGCTACTATCAAAGGAGAAACTATTATCTTGACCATAACAAACAGATGTAATTTAAAATGTAGTTATTGCTATGAACGTCTGAAAAACAAATCAGACATGTCACAACAAAAGGCCATTGAAATTATATCAAATGTTCTTGAGAACAGTTTATATCCAACCGTTGAAATAGATTTCCATGGAGGAGAGCCATTGCTAAACTTTCCATTAATAAAAAACACTTGTGAATATTTTTGGCAACAAAAGCAAAAAAGACCATATATGTTTTTTGCCAGTACAAATGGTTCTTGCCTAACGGAAGAAATGAAAAATTGGTTTATTATACACAAAGATCGTATTTGCCTTGGCTTAAGCTTAGACGGGACACCTCAAATGAATTACACAAACCGTGGATATTATATTCCTGACGATGTGCTAGATTTCTTTGTCACAACGTGGCCTCATCAATCCGTCAAAATGACTATTTCTCCAAATACCATTTCGAACATAGGTGATGGTATCATTTTTGCACATAAAAAGGGATTTGAAGTATCAGTTAATTTGGCATACGGAATCAATTGGGACAAAAAACTAGTCCCAATCTACGAACAAGAACTAAGGAAAGTTTTACAGTTCTATTTAGATAATCCGAACATAAAACCCTGTTCCATTTTTGATAAAACTGTAAAAGAAATATTTTACACAACACCCTTAAAACGTTTCTGCGGAGCAGGGAAACAATTAAAGGCTTTTGATATTGATGGAAATATGTATCCTTGTCATGTTTTCGGACCCAATACATTAAACATCTCAGATTGGGAGATGATAAAACAACTAGATTTAAGCCATGATGAAGATTTATTCATAGACAAGGAATGCACTGGCTGCCCAATACAAAGGATTTGTCCAACTTGCCATGGAATGAATTATTTAGAACGAGGAGATGTAGGGAAAAGAGATAAACGTCTGTGCCCTTTCATCAAAACTGAAAAAAAGCTACTTTGTTTATACCTCAAGGAGACTATACTTCAAAAAGATATTAACGAATTAAACGAAACTGATTATTTGGAATTATCAGCAGTAAAAAAACTATTATCTGATTTATAACAATATGGACATCATCATAGGAATCATCGTAGCGATTGTCGTAATCGTCATCGCTCTCAAATTATTGGGATTATTGCTTACTGGCATAGGAATGTTATTCTCATACCTCGAGCGGTTCATATTTGCAGCCATCGGCTGGGGTATTTTAGGAGCAATCATAACCCATTTTGCTTTAAACAAATGGGAATATGGTGCCATTGGCGGCACTGTATGGGGATTAATTACGGAAATATTCCGCTTATTTTATTCACGCTGCCCCCACTGTGGAAGCAAAAACACAGGGCATGAATATATGGAAGATGGGGTAAAATATAAGTTAGAAGGAAATCTTCGCCATTGTAATAATTGCGGTCGAGACTTTACAACGTGAAAGACGAACCACTCAATATAATAAGCACCATGAGTTTTTGGAAATCAAGTAAAAAGCAAGTAGATGAGAAACAAATAACCTCATCAACTACAGTAGAAGCTAGTCCTGAGACAGTAAAAACTGAAATTGATCCGACAGAACAGTCAAATAATGCTTCAAACAAAAGCGAAAAAGATCTTATCTCTGAAAAGCTTCTTGAATTAAACCAAAAAGAAGAGGAATTAAAAGAGAAAGAGAAGCTCCTTGAATCCCGGGAAAAAGAAATCCAAGCAAGAGAACAGCAAAAAACAGATATTGACGTTACAGATAAGTTGTTTCAGGAATTCAAAGAATCTTTTTTGCAAGAAAGAGTAGAACTAACGGTATTATTAAACAAACTGGAAGACAAGCTGTCTCGCCGTGAAACTGATTTGCAGCAATACCAAGAAGATATTTACAGAAAGATGGCGACACCTTATATCCGGCAATTCATCACGCTAGGAGACATGATACAAAAAGTTCTTTTTGACTCGGCAGACAATACTTCGGTGTTGTTTTGGCAAGAACAATTGTCAAAAATCAGAGACTCTATTAATTATATCTTGAAAGATTTCTCTGTAAAAACATATACAAGTGTGAACAATAATAACTTCGATCCGGAAAAACAAGAAGTTGCTTCCTATTGGGAAACAACAGACATCCTACTGGACAAAAAGGTACGGCGTTCTTTAGCCCCAGGATATATTTGGACGCTTCCTTATATCGTCAAAGCGAAAGCCAATGGAGAACCCCATCCGTTAAAGGCATACGAGTTTATTTTAAGAAAAGAACAAGTAGAAACATATAAATTATCAAAATAGCCATGGACGAATTTTATGGAATAGACTTAGGAACAACCAACTCTTGTATCGCTACAATCGACGAAGATGACTTGGTTGTCGTAGTAACGAACAAAGAAGGCCTTTTAACAACTCCTTCTGTTGTTGCCTACAACGAGAAAGGTATCCCATATGTGGGAACAGCAGCAAAAGCGAACCTAGGAAATGACCCCGAACGCACAGTTGCATTTATCAAACGAGAAATGTCAAATAATAACTACTCACGCCGAATAGGAAATATCCAAGTTGACCCTGTAGAAATTTCATCACTCATTCTTAAAAAGTTGGTGGATGACGCAAATCAAAAACGTAAAGACGAAGAAGGAAAAGATCCTATTTACCGAGTCGTAATTACCGTTCCAGCCTATTTTGGGAATGCGGAACGAGAAAGGACAGCAGAAGCAGGAAGAAGAGCCGGACTAGATGTTATCACATTGATTAATGAGCCAACTGCAGCAGCCATGTTCTTCGGTAAGAAGAACAAACAAAACAGGACCATATTAGTATATGACTTAGGTGGTGGAACATTCGACGTAAGTATTATGAGAATACAAAACGGGATCATGGATACATTAGCGACTGATGGGAATCACCATTTGGGCGGTGTAGATTGGGATGAAGCCATCGTCAATTATGTATTGATGAAAGAAGGATTCTCTCTCAATTGCAAACAATTGAATCCACAAGAAAGAGGTACTTTATTACTCGCAGCAGAAGATGCCAAAAAGATTTTAAGTACAAACGACACAACAACCATCCGATTTTCATATAAAGGAATTCACAATGTCGAAATAACCAAATCGCAGTTTGAAGAACTGACAAAAGATTTGATGAAACAAACTTCCAAATTAGTAGATACCGCTTTGGAAATGGCTGGCAATCCTAAAATTGATGATGTTTTACTTGTCGGAGGCTCTTCCCGGATGCCCATGGTGAAAAGTTTTATTGAAAAGAAGTTTAATCTATCACCCAAAGTTTTTGAACCGGATCTAGCAGTAGCAAAAGGAGCTGCCCTTTTTGCTTCTCAAGAAGCCAGTACAAAAGGATATGTTAAAGGAGCTATACAGTTAGGTTCAGACAAAGGTTCCGCCTCTTATGGAATAGAATGTTTTGGCATGAATGATGTTTTAAAAGTATCCAATCTCATCATAATGAATGATGATTTAGAGATACGAAAAGAATTCGACCAATTTACAACAAGGTACGAAAACCAAACAGAAGTAGAATTGGCCGTACACGAAAATCGAGTCAATGGAGTGGATTGCGATATGGCAAAAGCAGGAGATCCCTTAGAAAAACATGTTTTAAACTGGGGGAAACCAGTACCTAAAGGAACACCTATTAAAATCATCGTTGATAGAGGAAAAGATGGGATCATCCACGTTTGGGCTGGAGCCGTAGGGCACGAAGTTAAATTCGATATTCATACCAAAGGTGTTTCTAGTAATTAACTGTTCATAAAAACATATCATAGCAAGTATTAAAAACACAGAAGCACAAAGTTTGACAGATCGATTATAATATCGCTTCGAACTTTGTGCTGTTGTATTTTTATCCTCTTATCTTTTTTGACATACTCACACATCGATAACAAACACAATAATGGATAAAACTATTTTACAATTAAAAGCCCATAAATGGCATGACACCGCAAGCTATATCCAAGCGAATATAAAATCTTATGAAGGAGAAGCTCTGGCGTTTAATGAATTATTACAAGCAACCCAAAGTCAGTCTATCAAAAAATCTTGGCTCGAAGAAAAATGTAAAGTTCTATCGGATCTAGGAGGACAAATCGCATCCAACCAACCTGAATTAGCAGAATGTTTAAACAACTTTTCAGCAATAAGCGAAGAAATTTTTAGTGATTCTGAAGATTTTGATGATTTTAAAAAGATATTAAAGAATAACGGATGGCTAACTGAAATTGAGGCCCAAAAACGTAAAGAACGAGAAGAAGAAGAACTTTTAGAAAAACAAAGAAAACAAGCAGAACGAAGAAGACAAGAGGAAGAAAAAAGAAAAGAACAAGAAAAACAACAAAGAAAAAAACAGCAACAATATGATGAATACACTTGGTCCGCAGAGCAATGGATGGAACAAGAATTAAAAAAAAGAGAAAGAGAAAAACAGAGAAAAAAGAAAAAACAAAATTGGATATGGGCTATCATACTTTGGTTCGTAATAATGGGTGGTGTATATTTATTTTGGTATAAACCTTATTCTGAAGAATCTAAAACACCTAGATATTATACCTTTACCAACCTAAATCTCAGATCGACAGAAACATCTGAAGATGATCATAATTTAATAAGTATGTTAACATATGGGACAGAATTAATTACCTATTCCATTAATGACGAATGGGCTAAAGTAAAAGCTAACGGAAAAATAGGTTTTGTTTCTGCTAACTTAATTTTATCATCTAACGATTTCCTCCTTCTCAATGGCATTTGGGGTAATCCCGAAGCAAAAAATTGTGTTGAAACGGCCAAATGCAGACTTGCATTATTGGATTACTATAAACGTTGTAGTATGCAAAATGGTTCTGAATGGCAATTATATGCAAAAGCCACTCAAGAAAAAAACAATAATGTCTTTTTCACAAGGTTATTTGATAAAAACAGTCAATTCACCGATTTTGCATTTTTGTTAAAGAACAACCGAACTGGATTACAAAAGTTTGTTCTATATTCATTTGACGATGAAACAGAAAAACCTATTTATCGTTGTGACATGGATGCACCCAAAGATGCCTCCATTAATAACATAACTGGATTTTTAGTTTCATCCAACTTACAAATGACAGTATATTATTCTAACGGATTGAAAAAGACTGTATCCATTCCAACTGGCAGCTCTATTCAAAACAACAACATCAACAAACATTACACAACAAACAATTCTACTGAACTAACCGGATTAGAACTAAATTTACAAGGGAACAAGGCCTTAGAAAAAAAAGATTACAAGACAGCATTACAATACTATAAAGAAGCTGCAGATAAAGGATATGACGAAGCATTCGCTAATTTAGGATGGATGTCATTCAAAGGCTACGGAACTCCTAAAGATGGTACTATCGCTATTTCTTATTTGAAAGATGCAATTGAATTAGGAAATGCAAATGCCTGTTATTATTTAGGTTTTTTATATGAACATGGAGTTTATGAATCTCAACTTTTTAAAGACAAAAAACTTGCTATCTATTATTACAAATTAGGAGCAGAACGTGGACAAAAAAACGCCAATGATGCTTATCTACGATTGACAGCAGACACTTCAAGCACGACATCTACAACATCAAAAAAAATCTCTCTACCAGCTTCCGGATTAGTATTTAACAAGAAACTGAACAAACGCTCTCTAATAGTCAATAACCCTTTTCGGCAAAAAGGAGGTTCTTATACAATTGCTTTTTGGACCGATGATTTCTCTAGCAGAACTGTTTTACAAGCGATCCATCCTAATCATGTAGGAGGTTGGGAATTTCCTAAAATAACATTTCAACCGAATGGAATTTTTCTCCTTGGAACAGAGGATCGCAGTAGCGTATCTTACACCATATTTACCTATGATATGACTCAATTAGCAGGGAGACATTTTATATGTGTAATTTGTCAACCCAATGTTTATCAGAAAGAAAAACTTTTATACATTGATGGGAAATTTATCAGTTCATTACCCAATCCTCAGGTCAGTCACTCTCAGAGTTCATGTCCTACCATACAGATTGGAAAAGGCATTGAATCTATATTCTTCTACATAAAAGCACTATCGGATAATGATGTTTATAACCTTTATAAAGCAAGCCGGTAAATTGCTATTTATCTATAAGCATACACTGAAACAAGAGTAAAAAAGTGACTTCCAAATCCTATGCTTAGTTTTTGGAAGTCGCATCAAAATTTTTACAGAATGCACATAACAACGCTGTTATTTCCCTACTGCCTTCCGATAAGGAGCTCCAAATTCATTACACGAGATCTCGTCGATATCTACCCGCCAGATCTTGACATTCAAGACTGCCGGACGACCATAGGTAAAAGGGCGGTCGGTGTATTGCTTCATCAGGATATCGAGTGCTTCTACTTTCTTGTCGTAGTCTTCCTCAAAGACAACATTTCCCCAACAGATAACACTGCTGGCCCGCATCCGGTAACTGCAAGCCACTTCCACATTCTGATAAGCCAGTTCCGTTGTCGGACAAAAAGAAATACAAACACGCGGATTCCGGTTCAAGATCGAAATGCTCCTGCCTTCCTGAGCCGAATGCAAATAAAGCGAACCGTCTTTGTAGCCAAAATTCATCGGGATCACATAGGGCGTACCATCTGTATCCGCCATCCCTACAAAACAAATACTACATTGTTTCAATACAGATTCAATCTGCTCGTTGTCAACATGTACCAGTGTCTTCATATACTATCGATTAATCACACAATCTTTCATAATAAGGCAAACGACTCAGCGGAACATCGATTGTGATCGACTTTCCCCCTTTGTGAATCTTTCCCAAGTCATCCTTCCATCGTCCTTTCGGCAATCTGACAACCCGGCTGTTTCCTTTTTCCACCATCGGCGCCACCAGGTATTTGTCTCCCAGCATAAATTGATCCTTGCAGGTTTCAAAGCCCTGATCCGGAAATTCGTAGGCAAGGTGCCGGACAATTGGTTCGCCGGTGGCAGCTGCATGACGGGCCTGCCGGATAATATAAGAAGCCATACGGACATGAAGGCGAGCCGCTTCGCGAACAATAGAAAGATTTTCCGGGCTCAATATCCGCCATGGAGCAACCGAGAACTGCATCATTGGCATCATGGCATGAATCTGCGCCGAGCGGATAATCAGTTCCTGATCGAACCGGTTAGGATCAATGCCCAAGAACGAAGCAAACTGTCCGCCTCCGATCAGATCCGGACAGGCATACGCATACCCGTTCAAACCGGCAGCTATCATTTCCGGAATTAACAGACGAACCGCATCCCAGGAATAATCTTTATCGCCCAAACGCTGTACCAGCGGCTGACCGCCCATCTGCCAACAGGCACGATACTCGTTAAAAGGAAAATGCAACCCGATTTCCGCCCAAGCCCGGGTATGATCGACAGAAATGGCATCCGACTTCCAGGCTTTCAGTTCCGCATGGCTGTAGAAGCCATTGTCACCCGCATCAAATTTGAAGCCATCAATCTGATAAACGTCCTGCATCTTCTTCAACTGAGAGATAAAATAATCCCTTGCCTCCGGATTCGTCAGATCATAACAGGCACTATAACCGTTCCACCAATGGATCATCGCTGTTTCTCCATTCTGCCATCTCAAAAGGTATTTCTTCTTCTCCAGTTCGCGGAACTCCGGACTATCGGCAGAAACAAACGGACAAACCCACAACATCACCTTGAAACCCATTGCATGCAACTCTTCCACCATGCTTTTAGGCGACGGGAAACGATCCGGCTTAAACTCGAAGTTCCCGTAATACTTCTGCCAGTTATCATCAATCATCACTACTCCACCCGGAAAATCCTGTTTGCTGATCTGCCGTGCATAATCCAACACATCCGCCTGGTTCTGATTATACATCAGTTCGATCCATGTATTGTATTGGGGCTTCGTAAAAAACAAAGTATCCGGCAACTGACCACTGGGGGCAAAGTGCTGACGGCAAGCGTCCAAATAAGCATCCCGCAAAGAACGGCCCGCCTCTTGCACCTTTACCTGTTCGTATTTGGAATCAATCCGGATACCCTGTTCCGTAACTGAGAACGCAAATGGATAATCGCTCCAGACATACCGTCCCTTACTAGAGACCAATAGCGGAACAACCTGATTATTATTATTCTGAGAAGAAAGATCAAAAGATTCCATCGGCTGTATGTAAGGCATCTTCGAGCCCAAGGCCGTTACGCCACCCCACCAATACTCACCATCCAACGATTTGATCTCCGTTACTTGCTGAGCTCCTATGAAATGACTTATCAGCAACAAAAATATAACTGCTTTACTTCTCATACGCAATTCATCTAAAATCAATACCATTTTGCGTACAAAGATACATTTTCTTCCTTAATCTATTTCCTCATCAGCCTCATAACCGCCCATTTCGCGCAATGCATTTTTCAGCATCACATATTACTAGTATAAAAGATTCTCTTCAAAACAGAACTCTTTTCGTTACGATTCAACTATTTTTCCCCGGAGGGGGACGAATTATTACAGAAATATTTATTTAATCTTGTTGGTTGATCCATGGAATTAAACTACCTTTGCATAATTAAATGCTATATAAGTGTGATTTTTATACACAATTAAATAACTTAAATTATTATCTTATGTGGTTACTTAATTCTTCTATCGGGAGGAAACTGATAATGAGTATATCAGGTCTCTTCCTAATTCTGTTTTTATTGTTCCACCTGTCGATGAACGTAGCGGCAGTATTCTCAGGCGAAGCGTATAACACGATTTGCGGTTTGCTGGGAAGTAACTGGTATGCCATCGTAGGAACACTCGTTCTGGCTGCAGGTGTAGTAGTTCACTTCGTGTATGCAGTGATTTTGACATTGCAGAACCGAAAAGCTCGTGGTAACGACCGTTATGCACTGAATTCTCGTCCGAAAGGCGTTGAATGGGCATCACAGAACATGTTCGTACTGGGCTTGATCGTAATTCTGTTTATGATCCTTCACTTCACACAGTTTTGGTACAACATGATGTTTGCAGAATTAGCTGGTATTCATGGAGACATCCATCCTCAGGACGGTGCTGCATTCATCAACTTCTACTTCCAGGGTAATATTGTAAACACAGTATTATATCTGGTATGGTTTGCTGCATTATGGTTCCACTTGACTCACGGTTTCTGGTCAGCAATCCACACATTAGGCTGGAACAACACTGTATGGTTGAGCCGTTGGGAATGCATTTCTAAATGGGTAGCAACAATCATCTGCGGTTTGTTCGCGATTATTACTATTGTATTCTACCTGAATGGTGTAGGAGCGTAAATTTTGAGTTTATAGGTTTATAAGTTTATAAGTTTATGAGTTTGGAATCAAACATTCAAAACGAACAGACTCAAAAACAAAATGACTTAAAAACTAAGAAACTAACAAACTTAAAAAACTAAAAACAATATGGCTGAAATAAATTCTAAAATCCCTCAAGGCCCGTTGGCTGACAAGTGGAAAAATTATAAAGATCACCAGAAATTGGTGAACCCCGCTAACA
>UMLR01071761.1_pt1 | contig 16685 bp, 8 predicted proteins | sample 1966741 | NCBI WGS metagenome assembly UMLR01 (sample SAMEA4836207, study PRJEB28245) | human gut metagenome | biome: gut microbiome; material: fecal sample | place: Denmark | collected 2008 | reverse complement strand
ATTAAATTGTTTCATCGTTACAACGCAACATACCAAGTATCTCTTCTCTTGACAGCGATTGCGCGAAAGCGGTGCAAAGTAACGAATTATTTGTCAGATAGCCAAATGTTTTGGAGAAAATGATCGGCTGTGAGCTGGTATCGAATGTTTTTAGGGGTACATCAAACAAATGTGGCAATAGATTTGTATCTTTATGATTGGGAATAGGAAAAAAGGCACTGCCGGGGAATGTGGAGAAGGGTTCACTTCTCTTTTGCAGCAGCCTTTATTGATCATTTTAAACAGTAAAAAATGGGGAATTTAATTTCATTTATGAAGAAGGTAGCCGACGGGCTACGGGAAAGTGGGAATTATGGGACCGCCCATATTTACAGGAGTAGCATGAGTGCTGTCGTCGCATTCAATGAAAGCGGGAATCTGCCTTTCCGAAAAGTGACTCCGGAGTTTTTGAAAAGTTTTGAAGCGTATCTGCGTGGAAGAAATTGTAGCTGGAATACGGTTTCTACTTATATGCGTACGCTGAGAGCTGTGTACAATCGAGCAGTAGACCGACGCATTGCACCTTATGTACCGCATCATTTCCGGTATGTCTATACGGGGACACGTGCTGATAAAAAGCGTGCATTGGAAAAAGAGGATATGGAACGTCTTATGAAAGATATTCCGAAACAGCTGCACTCGGGAAACAGGGAATTGCAGCGTGCTCGTGGTTTTTTCATATTAATGTTTTTGCTGCGTGGTATGCCTTTCGTCGATCTTGCTTATCTGAAAAAACATGATATAGACGGAAATGTCCTTACTTATCGTCGGAGGAAAACAGGCAGAATGCTGACTGTGACTCTTTTGCCGGAAGCGGTGAAATTGATCAAACAGCATATGAATACCGATCCTGCTTCTCCTTATCTCTTTTCGTTGATTTCCAGCAAGGAAGGAACGGAGGAGGCATATAAGGAATACCAGTTGGCATTGCGTAACTTTAATTATCAGCTGATGATTCTGAAACAAGTGCTGGGACTGACTACGGATCTGAGTTCATATACAGCGCGTCACACATGGGCTACGATGGCTTATTATTGTGAGGTGCACCCCGGTGTCATTTCAGAAGCGATGGGACATTCATCTATCACTGTCACAGAGACTTATCTGAAACCTTTCAAGAATAAGAAAATTGATGAAGCGAATGTAATGGTCTTCTCTTCCTTTAGGAAGTCTTTCTCGGTGGGTAATTGTTTGAATTAAAGCCTGTTACTTTGTAGGTAACGGGGAGATAATACGCTGCAAAGATGAACATATTTTGGAAAACATGCAAACAAAAAAGATATTTTTTCTGATAAACTACTAAAAATAAGGAAATACACCAAACAAAACTGCGGATTTTTTGTGAAGAACACACCATGCTCTCTTATTATTGCAAAAGATTTCCCTCCCCTCTGCTGCTATTCTAAAGCAGGGGTTAAATATATTTTGATACTTATGTTTCTTGTCTACCCTTTAGACGCTTCTTCAGAAGTAGCTACAGGCTGTTTCCCGTTACCTACAAAGTAACGGGCGAATATTATTTGAACTTAGTGTTTAATAATATATTATTAATGTAATTTTTAAGTAGTTATGAAGAAAAAATTTATTAGAGTGATGTTTTTCGGAGCATTGGCGCTAACCACATTTTCATATGTAGGTTGTAAGGACTACGATGACGATATCGATCGGTTAGAGCAGAAGATAACCGAAAATGCCAACGCTATTGCGGAAATCAACAAGCTGATCGAAGGGGGATCTGTAATCACAAAAGTTGAGAACATTACCGGTGGTGTGGAAGTAACATTGAGCAACGGTAAGAGCTTTACCATTAAAAATGGTGATGCCGGAAAAGATGGTACTCAGTGGACGATTGGTGAAGACGGATACTGGTATCAAGATGGTAAGAAAACAGAGTTCAAGGCTAAAGGAGACAAGGGAGATCCGGGTGAACAAGGACCTGCCGGTGAACAAGGAAAGCCGGGTGAACAAGGAAAGCCGGGTGAACAAGGAGAGCCTGGAATCGATGGTGATACTTATATCCCGGGCGAAGACGGATTCTGGTACAAGAATGAAGTGAAACCGGAGAACAAGACTGATATGACTTGGATTATCCCGGGAGTTGTTTCTGTGGCCGATATGGGAGATTACTATATTTTCAGTAATCTGAGAACTGAAACCGGCGAAGCTACTTCTGCTAAGATTTATAAGTATTCTGCTACTTTCGTATCTTCTTTAGTTCACGTAACTTCTAATATCAATGAAGATTTAGGCGATGTTGTATTCTTGCCGGTTATCGGGTATGATGAGAACTCTACAGGTATTACTAAAGTATATGAATACAACAGTGCTCTTCAGCCATTATACCGCACATTGGTCAATGGATGGGCTGAATATGAGTATAAGCTGAATCCTGCAAACGTTAATCCTAAATATTATGAGGGATTAGGTTTTATTGAACAGACTGCTACTACCACTACCAGGGCTGTTGAAATAGGACTGCCTTTGTCTAAGATTTCGGTAAACTCTCAAGGTAAGCTGGTTGTGAAAGCTTCTGCCGGTAATAATACTGATAATCCGAACGTATTTAAGATGTATAAAGCTTCTGAAGAAACAGAAGAAAATGTATATGATAATCCGGATGGCAAACCTATGGAGGAATCCAGCAAATACGGTGAAGCCGGTAAAGTCAATATGCTTGCTTATCGCGTTAAGAATACGAATGAAAACGAGAAGTTTATTAATGACGGTATTGTTGTTTCTGATTTTGTAGCCACTAAACGTATGGTGGTTGAGCAGGACGATGCAATGATCGGTATAACTATAAAAGATGGTAATTTGAATGATCAGGTTACTACATTTACGGATTTGACTCACATGTATGCTGAGGAGCTTAATGCTGCTCAAAGAAATAGTTACATTGCTAGTAATATTAACGTACCTGTAATCGCCAATGTCTTGTATACTGACCAACCGGTATTGTTAGACTATATTCGTGATTATGCTGTTAAATTCTATACGAATACCGACTTTTCTTCAAAAGACGGACAATACAGACTGGAAGATCTTGGCTTCGAAAATATTACTTTCGAATTTGAAGATGTTCATTATACTGAGGCTGAAGTAGGACAGACTGAACGTTATGTGACATTTGATTCTAAGACAGGAAAAATGACTCCGATCTTAGTAGATGGTCAAGTTCAGCCGGCTTCTATCGGTCGTGAACCGGTTGTTAAAGTTAAAATGTTTGTTGATGGCAAATGGGTGATGTCTAAACTTCTGAAGATTAAATTGGTTGAGACTGAACAACAAGTAGGCGAATGGGCTAATACAGATCTGACAGATCAGGAACTTGGTTGCACTGCAATCGTCGGTGGAGAAGATATGAAGCAGTGGGGTAATGGCGCATTTGCGAATGCTAATGTTGTTGATGGACTTAAGATTGACTTCGATCAGTACTTTAATAAATTGGGTGTAAGCAAAGCTAAGTTTGTAGAATTGTATGGTGATGGTATTACAGGTAGTACCAACAGTGTGAAGGTATTCTTTACTGATGCACAGACCGGTGTTAGAACCGAATACACGAAGTGGGCTGCATACATAAACAGTGGTTATATCTACAAAGATCCGTCAAAGAACTGGAATCTGATGATTGACTGGGCGAACATCTTTGGAGGTCCGACAACTGAGAATAATTACCTATACTTCGGATTGACTCCGGAAGCTCATGCTGGTAAATATGAAGTGGAATTGAGCTTCTCTACTGAGAGTACGTTAGCTACTTATAAAGCATTCAAGATCAAGGCTGAGTTCAATGTAACTGATCCTGCTGCAGAATGGACTTACAACCCATCTATGTGGGCTGCTGGTAACAACCATATTGCCGGAACAGAATATATGTTGGGATATGGCTATCCGACTGAAGAAAATAACACTGGTGAAAAACCATTCAGTGGAACGTTTAAAATGAGCTGTAATATTGAAGATGGAATGTTGACTAATAACCTTGCTAAAGTATTACCTTGCGGTACTATTTGCTTCGAATTGGTTAACCCGACTCAATATGGTGACGATGTTACATTAACATATAACAAAGAGACTAATAAACATGTATTGACAATCAATCAATTCGACTGTAAATGGCTTGAACAACCGCTTGAAATCAGAGCATATGTTTATGTTGGTAGCTATGGTGTTGATCGTAAGATTCCTATTGCAATACCGGGTGTTACAACTAAGAAAGAGTCTACCGGATTCTATACATTCAATGTACGTTTCGTAGATCCTGTTTCTTATGAAGTAGTAAACAATGGTTCTTGGTACTTGGTTGACGGTGCTGCTGACAATGTAAACGAAGGTCATTATTTGCCGATATATCGTCTGTTCAAGTTATGGGATACTCACAAGACTACAACCAATGGTTTGATGTGGGATCCGGCTATTCAGAACGGTTGGTTCGTACGCAATAGTTTGAAAATCGGTGAATCATTGTACGAAGTACATAACGTAAGTATCAAGTATGCGATCAATGCTGCAGATCAGGTAGAGAATAAAGAATTCGTCGTAACTCACGCATCTATTTCGGATAAGGGTGTTCTGTCATGGAGTAACTTGTCTCAGGAAGGTGGTAGCGCGGTTACTAATGATCAACCGGTTGTCGTGACAGTTACAATCACACATGACTGGAACAAGAATTGTACTCCTAAGATACTTAAGATTACTGTTCCTGTGAAACGTGCCGATACAGAATATAAGATGCCGGCTGTTGGGTTCTTAAAGACCGACGGTAAAAATGATAAGACTCTCGGATTAAAGTAAATCTTTAATGAAAATATAGTTTTAGAAGGGTATCTTCATCAAAGAGGATACCCTTCTTTAATAAAATCATCGCAATATCATACTTAACATAGAAAAGAAAGGAGATAAGCATGAATAAAAAGAATTTGTGGATAGCTGTATTTGCCTTATTATTGAGTGGAACATTTGCTTCCGCACAAGAGAGACAAATCAAGGAGGAAGGAAGAACAGAATTTAAGCGTCATTGGTTTATGCAAGTGCAAGTAGGCGCTGCCCATACAGTAGGTGAAGCTAAGTTTACTGACCTTATCTCTCCGGCTGCCGCCATAAATATAGGCTATCAGTTTGCTCCCGCATGGGGTGCCCGTGTGGGTGTCAGCGGATGGCAGGCAAAAGGTAGTTGGGTCGCTCCCCGACAAGACTACCAATATAAATATCTGCAGGGCAATGTAGATATTGTTTCGGATTTGAGTACGCTGTTTTGCGGCTTTAACCCCAAACGTGTATTGAATGGTTATGTTTTCGCCGGCGTAGGTCTCAATCGTGGCTTTGACAATGACGAGGCTGTTGCAATAGACGCAGCCGGATACGAAATGGGCCATCTCTGGACAAAAGGAAAATTCCTAGCAGCAGGGCGCTTAGGCTTAGGATGTAACCTGCGTCTGAATGACCGCCTGTCTATCAACATCGAAGGTAACGCCAACGTTCTGTCCGACAAGTTCAACTCTAAGAAAGCAGGAAATGCCGACTGGCAGTTCAATGCTCTCCTTGGTCTGAATATTAAGTTCGGCAAGGGCTACAAAGAAATTCCGCCTGTATATTACGAGCCGGAGCCTGTGGTAGTAGAACAACCGAAACCTGCACCTGTGGTGGTAGAACAGCTGAAAGAAGAAGCAGTAGTGGTGCAGCCTATGAAGCAAGACATCTTCTTTGCCTTGAATTCGGCAAAGATACAAGACGACCAGCATGCTAAAATAAATATGTTGGTAGAGTATCTTCAAAAGAATCCGTCAGCAAAGGTGAAAGTGACCGGTTATGCTGATGCCAATACAGGTAATCCCAGAATTAATAAAACTCTGTCTGAAAAACGTGCATCTAATGTTGCCGACGCTTTGAAAGCAAAAGGAATAACTGCCGACAGAATGCTTATTAATTCTAAAGGTGACACTGTTCAGCCCTACAACACACCAGAAGAGAACCGTGTGAGTATTTGTATTGCTGAGTAATCAATAAATAGAAATATCGATAAGATATAATAAAAAAGAATCTGAAGAACAGGTTGCTTCCTCGGTACAGTAAGTACCGGATGCGACTTCTTTGCGGTTATCTGTCTCTGTGAAGCGATTGATAGTCGTTTTTCCCCACTAAGGATTTCCCCACTATAGTCCTTAGTTTATTTTAGTGAAGAGAGGAAAGGTTCGCACTTGCGAAAGACCGGACTTTTCGATAACTCTATTCAAGGGACGTTCCTAATTTCCCCTTTTTCCCTGGGAACGTCCCTTTTTTATTTTCCCTGTATAAAACTTAAGATATCTGCAAAAATGTCACACGTTTAATAGTACCCTGGGATTTTGAACAAATATATCCCTATCTTTGTCTTTCAAGATTTAGGGAAATAGAAAGAAAAGGTGTTATGGAAGAAACGTGGGAAAGGGAAACGTTTTCTTCTTAAAACAGCCTTTTAAGTATCATTTAAATTCGTATAAAATGGGGAATTTAATTTCATTTATGAAAAACGTAGCTAATGGGCTGCGGGAAAGTGGGAATTATGGGACCGCTCATATTTACAGAAGTAGTATGAGAGCCGTCATTTCATTCCATGGAAGCGAGAATCTTCCTTTTCGGAAAGTAACTCAGGAGTTTCTTAAGAATTTTGAAACGTATTTGCGTGGAAGAGATTGTAGCTGGAATACAGTTTCCACCTATATGCGTACATTGCGTGCAGTGTATAATCGGGCAGTTGACCGGCATTTAGCGGTTTATGTACCTCATCATTTTCGTTATGTTTATACCGGAACGAAAGCTGACAGGAAGCGTGCATTGGATAAAGAGGATATGGAACGATTGATGGCAAGATTTCCGAACCAACTCCGTTTGAGAACAAGGGACTTGCAACGTGCACGTGCTCTGTTTTTATTAATGTTTATGCTTCGTGGCATTCCATTCGTGGACCTTGCTTATCTAAAGAAACGTGACATAGAGGGGAATGTCCTGACTTACCGCCGAAGAAAGACCGGCAGAATGCTGACCGTAACTCTTCTGCCCGAAGCTATGAAACTGATCAGGCAATACATGAATACTGATCCTGCCTCTCCTTATCTTTTTTCACTGATCGCCAGCAAGGAAGGAACAGAAGAAGCATATCGGGAATATCAGCAGGCCCTTCGTTATTTCAATAGCCAACTGGTGATTCTGAAAGGAGTGTTAGGACTGACTGCTGACTTAAGTTCATATACTGCCCGTCATACATGGGCTACGATGGCATATTATAGTGAAGTGCATCCCGGTATCATTTCGGAAGCTATGGGACATTCATCCATCACAGTAACAGAGACTTATCTGAAACCTTTTAAGAATAAGAAAATTGATGAGGCTAATGCAACGGTTTTCTCTCCCTTTAGAAAAACGTTTTTGAAGATAAGCTGCTGATTAATATGGTGTTACTTCTTAGGTAACGGCAAGAAAATACGCTGCAAATATGGACATATTTTGGAAAACATGCAAACAAAAAAGATATTATTTCTAATAAACTACTAAAATAAGGAAACACATCGGACAAAACCGCGGATTTTTTGTGAAGCACACGCCTTGCTCTCTAATTTTTGCAAAAGCTTTCCCTCCCCTCTGCCGCCTCTCAAAAGCAGGGGTTAAAAATATCATAACTTATTTATTGAAAATAGCCCGCAGACGCCTCTGACGGAGTGGGAAAATGCGTTATCCCGTTACCTAAGAAGTAACGGGCAGGTATTATTTGAACTTAGTGTTTAATAATATATTATTAATGTAATTTTTAAGTAGTTATGAAGAAAAAATTTATTAGAGTGATGTTTTTCGGAGCGTTGGCGCTTGCTACCGGTGCATCGTTCGTAGGTTGTAAAGACTACGATGATGACATTGACGCGGTAAATGCCAGAGTCGATGGAATTGAAAAAACTCTCTCGGAATTGCAAGCTCAAGTGGGAGGCTATGTGAAGTCTGTGGTTTACGATCCGGTTACAGGTAAGTTGACTGTGGTTGGTGCAGATACCAAAGAATACACTATTCCGATGCCAAAGGAAATGCCTGAGTACTCTCTTGAGGTCACAAAAGAGGGAAAAGTTATCTTGAAGAAGAACGGAACAGAAGTAAGTTCCGGCAATATCACTTTCCCTGATGATCCAGTAATACCAACGTATGAAGAGTTCGACCCTGCAAAACTGACAATGAATGACAAGGGCGAAGTTTTATATAATGGTAAGAAAACAGGTGTTACTATACCTGCCACACCTACTCCTACAAGCTCTATCGTAGCTATAAAAAATGCGGAAGGTGTTGTTACTGGTTATACGATTACTACCATTGAAGACGGTAAGCCTGTTAATGGTACGTTTTCTATTGTTGATGCTGTTCCCTTGAAGGGATTGACCTTTGCGCCTAGCTGTTTTGTTGGAGGCATTCCTTCATTGAAAGCCAGCAATCTTACTTATAATAAGTGGAATGCTCAGAAATATGATGCTCCTACAGAAACAGGTGAAATCTATAAGGTTGCTGATACGGAGTCTTATATTACTCCGCAGATTTGGGCATATTATCACATGAACCCGGCAAGTGCCTCAATGGATCAGATTGAAACATTGGCGTTCCTTTCAGCTGATAAAGATTATTATCCTGTATCTCGTGCAGCTGAGATGAATCCGATTGCTAACAAAGCAAAATCAAAAGTTGAGACTGAAAAGGACGGACAGCGTTATCTTAAGGTAGCAATGGATGCGGATGCAGAAAAAATACCAGCAATGAATTCGGGTAAGGTAGCTGTGTATGCTTTGCAGGCTAAGACTAAGGCAATTGGTGGTGAAGAAGCTAAAGTGATTACTTCTGATTATGCTAGCGTATACAGAGTAGTTATGAAAGATTTTGTCTTGAAAACTTTGGTTGGTACTGACAATAAGGTTCTGTATGGACAGACCACGCCGCGTACTGGTACTACTCCTAATGCTTTAGCGGGTAAAGCAGAAGAAGCCATCACTGCAGCAGAAGATTATACTGTAGCTACTGATGGTAAACTAGAATTGGCTAAGTTGATCACTACTTATTATAAGGAAAATGGTGGTACTGAATTGATAAAGATGGAGAATGTGGAAGACTATGGCTTGAAGTATGTCTTTACTCCTTCTAACTACATTGGAGGTGCTAACAACGAAACAGAGCAGAATACATTCTTCAATGCTGCAGACGCTGCATTAGGTACTATCAATCCTGAATATAAAGGACAAGATTCAGAAGCTACAGAAAATCGCGAACCGCTGTTACGTGTGGAATTAGTAGATATTGCTACTAATCAGGTGGTAGCTGTAGGATGGATCAAGACGAAAATTGTGAAGGGTACAACAGATGGTTTCCCAGTAGAGTTTAATAAGGGTACTTATTACTACGGTTGTGATAACTTCGACAAATCATTGTCCTACATTGACATGAATGATGTTTATGCTAAAGCGAAGTTAAATAAAACTGAGTTCCATAATGCTTATAAATTGAAAGTTGACGGTTCAGGTAATATCGTTCTTGGAACAGGAAGTACTGGTGTAGTAACAGAAATTAAAGATGATCCGGCTACTGCCACTAATGTATTGAATTGGGTTGTAACTCCGGCACAGGCTTTGGCTCTTGTAAAAGCTTCGAAGGCTGAAATGTTCGCTAATGTAACTTACGAATCTGTAGACGGCACTCGCGGAGATATTACAATAACGATGAAAGCAGGCATTGCAATGCCTAATGGTGTGATTAAGAATGATCAGAAGATAACTCAAGCTTGGTCAGCAGATAAGTCTTATGTAAAGGCTGATGTGAAAGAGCCGGTTACTACTGCGGTAACAGATTTCAAGCTCGATCTGTTTGATGTATTTGAAGGTCGTAAGGTAGTTGTTTCTGATGTTAATGATACAAACTTCCCATCATTTGCGAAGGATAAGTTGACTGCGAAGTTTATCTTCTCAGGAGCTAATGTCGTAACTATTGGAACTGATAAGTACACATTCACTGTAACTGCTAACGGTACTCAATTGAATGCTAGCAAGAATGGTGCTGCTGCAACTAAGATTGCTACAATTGATGCTAAAGGTATTATTACTTACAATAAGGTTGACAAGAATGCACAGACATTGCTGAATAAGTCTGCTTACAACGTGGATCCGTTCACTGCAGGCATTGAAATTGTAGTAACTAATGAATGTAATGAAATCTTGCCATTGACTGGTAACAAATTTGATGTGAAGTTCTTGCGTCCTATCAACGTGGTTGACTTGAAGTCTGCTGAACTGAAGGATGCAACTACAGGAACTGCTAAGATCGATATGAGCAAACTGCTTGGTTTGACTGACTGGAGAGGCGAAGCATTTGCTGTTGAACCTATTGATTTCTACACTTATTATGGAATTGAGGGTGCTACTGCAATTTCAATTGATAAGGATAAGATCATGACAACACTGAATGCAAGTGAAGCTGCACCAAAACTGTTGAAGGACGTTGCACCTAACATGTCAATTGATTATGCATGCGATCTTAAGAAATCGGGTAATGATATAACATACGGTGATCTTGTTTATGCAAACGGTAAGTTTACTATAAACGCACCATTCAAACTGTTTATTCCTGTAACGGTTAAATACACTTTTGGTGAAGTAACCAGCACAGTAACATTAACAATTACTCCGACTCACGACTAATCTATACGATCTGTCACGATAGCAATATCGACAAAGATAAGAAGGGTATCTTTTTCAAAAGAAGGATACCCTTCTTTAATAAAGTTAATGCAATATCATATTAGAAAGGAAAGATAAGCATGAACATAAAGAAATTGTGGATGCCTGTATTCGCTTTACTATTAAGCAATACAGTTATTTTTGCACAGGAACAAAGAATAAAAGAAGCAGGTAAAACTGAGTTCAGACCTCATTGGCTTATGCAAGTACAAGTAGGTGCTGCTCATACACTTGGCGAAGCTAAGTTTACTGATCTTATATCTCCGGCAGCAGCACTCAACGTGGGTTATCAGTTTGCTCCGGCATGGCGGGCACGTGTTGGCGTCAGTGGATGGCAGGCAAAAGGAGGCTGGGTTTCTCCACAACAGGATTACCAGTACAAATATTTGCAAGGTAACATCGATATCGTTTCTGACCTTAGTGCACTGTTTTGTGGTTTCAATCCTAAACGTGTATTCAATGGTTATGTCTTTCTTGGAGGAGGGCTAAACCGTGGTTTTGATAACGATGAAGCGAATGCATTGGATACACGGACTTATGAGATGGAATATCTTTGGCAAGACGGAAAGTTTCTCGTTGCCGGACGCATGGGATTGGGGTGTAATTTACGGCTGAACGACCGCTTGTCGATCAACATCGAAGGTAACGCCAATGTCCTCTCTGACAAGTTCAACTCTAAGAAAGCAGGAAATGCTGACTGGCAGTTTAATGCTTTAGTAGGTTTGAATATTAAATTCGGAAAAGGCTATACAGAAACTAAACCTGTATATTACGAAACAGAGCCCGTGGCAGTGGAACAACCGAAACCTGCACCTGTGGTAGAACAGCCACAACCCAAGAAAGAAGTTGTTGTGGCACAGCCAATGAAACAGGATATCTTTTTTGCCTTGAACTCTGCACGTATTCAAGAAGATCAGAAGTCTAAGATTGAAATGCTGGTAGAGTATTTGCAGAAGAATCCGTCAGCAAAAGTAAAAGTGACTGGCTATGCAGATGTTAATACTGGTAATTCTAAAATTAATAAAACTTTGTCTGAAAAACGTGCAGCTAATGTTGCAGACGCTCTGAAAGCGAAAGGAGTAACCGTTGATAGAATCATTGTTGATTCGAAAGGTGACACGGTTCAGCCTTACAAAACACCAGAAGAAAACCGCGTGAGTATCTGCATCGCTGAATAAACAGAGATACGAACAAGATATTATAAAGAAGATATTTCGAAGAAAATAGGTTGCTTCATCGGTATGAAGGTGTTTTTGGTGATGCAAAACATCAATGACACTCTAATGCCGAATGCGACTACTTTTCGATTATACGGCTTCTGTGAAGAAGCGGATAATCGTTTTTCCCACTAAGGATTTCCCCACTATAGTCCTTAGTTTATTTTAGTGAAGAGAGGAAAGGTTCGCACTTGCGAAAGACCGGACTTTTCGATAACTCTATTCAAGGGACGTTCCTAATTTCCCCTTTTTCCCTGGGAACGTCCTTTTTTTAATTAAATCAACTCTGCCTCAGAATACTTTCAATTAACATTTTTAAGTGCATTTTGCAGCTAATTCTCCTTGAAATAGGACTAAACTTGCTATAAGTTTCTTCTTCTTCCGCATGACTTTAAAATATAAAATGTACATTTGTAGCATAAACAAAAGAAAGAAGATGAAACGAAATTACGTAAAGTTTACTTCGGGAGTCATTCTGACAGGACTATTCCTATTCACTTCCTGCCAATCTCCCCGTGAAGTTCAGGCAAATTATGAAGTTGCCCAAATAGAAGGAACCCGGATTTGCATAGATTCAATTTGGGATACTCATCCCGATGAAAAGGCTGCTGCCATACTGAAACCTTATAAAGAAAAAATAGATGAAATGATGTATGAGGTGATTGGCGTCAGCGAGGCGACGATGGACAAAGGGCGTCCGGAGAGCTTACTTTCTAATTTGGTAGCCGAGGTGTTGCGACTTTCTGCAGATCGTGTACTGAAGCATCCCGCAGATATCGGAATCATGAATATGGGAGGCTTGCGTAACATTCTCCCACAAGGCGACATCACGGTCGATGCTGTTTTTGAAATACTTCCTTTTGAAAATTCTCTCTGTGTACTGACGATGAAGGGTACGGAAATGAAAAGACTGATGGAAGTAATAGCTTCTTTGCATGGCGAAGGACTGAGCGGAGCACACCTGGAAATAACCAAGGACGGAAAACTACTGAAAGCGACTGTACAGGGAAAAGAAATAGAAGATGATAAAGACTATACCGTAGCTACAATAGACTATCTGGCAGATGGAAACGACGGACTCGCTCCCTTGGCAAATGCAGATAAACGTGAGTGTCCGGACGGAATGACATTGCGCGGACTCTTTCTCGATTATGTAAGACAACAAACGGCAGCGGGCAAAAAGATCACCTCTAAACTGGATGGACGTATCACCGTTGTTCCGGCATCTGACCAGAAATAAAGAAATAAAAGGAGAATAAATAACGAAGGCTTACAATGAAATTTTAGTATTCTATGACAACTCATAATCATATAACTTCCATTTTGAACATATTCAAAGGAAGAACCGGAAAACGGCTGATGCTTTTCCTTTTTTTAATTCCTGCATTGGCAATCGCTCAAGAAACAAAAAAGATAATCATACTGCAAACCAGTGATGTGCACAGCCGGATTGAACCTATGACTCAGGAAGGTGACCGGAATTATGGTCAGGGCGGGTTTGTCCGCCGGGCCACTTTCCTGCAACAGTTTCGCAAAGAAAATCCGGATGTACTGCTATTCGACTGTGGCGATATCTCTCAAGGTACTCCTTATTACAATATGTTCAAGGGTGAAGTAGAAGTCAACCTGATGAATGAAATGGGATACGATGCGATGACAATCGGTAACCATGAGTTTGACTTCGGTCTGGACAACATGGCTCGTCTGTTTAAATTAGCCAAGTTTCCGGTAGTATGTGCCAACTATGATCTTGACGCTACCGTGCTTAAGGACTTAGTAAAGCCTTACGTCATTTTGGAACGTTTCGGATTGAAGGTCGGAGTTTTTGGATTGGGTGCGAAACCGGAAGGATTAATACAAGCCAATAAGTGCGAAGGAGTAATCTATCAAGATCCGATTGCCATATCCAATGAAATAGCTGAGCAACTGAAAGAAGAAGGATGTGATGTTATTGTATGTCTGTCACATCTGGGCATCCAGATGGATGAGAAGTTAGTAGCCAACACCCGTAATATTGATGTCATTTTGGGCGGTCACTCACATACCTTTATGGAAAGCCCCAAAAATTACCTGAATATAGACGGGAAGAATGTCCCCGTTATGCACACTGGAAAGAATGGAATTTATGTTGGACGACTGGACTTGACCTTGAATAAAAAATGAGATTATTGACATATATACTGGTTATTCTGCTACTTCTTCCTGTCAAGGCCAAGGGAGAAGGGGCAGATACTCCTGTAGAACCTTTACTTCTTTATAAAGCTAAACAAGATGTCCGTTGTCATCAATGGGTAGACTCCATCATGAATAAGCTGACTCTTAAAGAGAAAGTCGGTCAGCTATTTATATATACGATTGCTCCGGTAGACACCAAGCGTAACCAATTACTTCTGAAGGATGCCGTCGATACCTACAAAGTCGGAGGGCTGTTATTCTCCGGTGGGAAGATGCAGACTCAAGCGGAACTGACGAATCAGGCTCAACGCATGGCTAAGCTACCGTTAATGATAACTTTTGATGGAGAATGGGGGCTGGCAATGCGTTTGCGTGGCACACCCGTTTTCCCTCGAAATATGGTACTCGGATGTATTCAGGACAATAAATTGATCTATGAATACGGGCGTGAGATGGCTCGTCAATGCGCTCAACTGGGGGTACAAGTTAATTTTGCTCCGGTAGCGGATGTAAATATCAACCCCAAGAATCCGGTGATCAATACCCGATCCTTCGGTGAAGACCCTGTGCGGGTAGCGGATAAAGTGGTAGCTTATGCTTCCGGTCTGGAAAGTGGCGGCGTGCTTTCGGTATGTAAGCACTTCCCCGGACATGGGGATACGGATGTAGACTCGCATAAGGCTCTTCCGGTACTTCCTTTCACTCGTGAACGGCTGGACACTGTAGAGCTTCATCCTTTTAAAGAAGCGATCCGTGCCGGATTGAGTGGTATGATGGTCGGACACTTGCAAGTGCCGGTTATCGAGCCGGTAGGCGGGCTTCCTTCTTCTCTGTCCCGTAATATCGTTTATGATTTGCTGACAGAAGAGTTTGCTTTCAAAGGACTGATCTTCACGGATGCACTTGCCATGAAAGGTGTTTCGGGCAATGGAAATGTCAGTCTACAGGCACTGAAGGCGGGGAATGACATGGTGCTGGCTCCCCGTAATCTGAAGGAGGAGATAGCCGCTGTACTCGAAGCTATCGACAAAGGTGAACTGACACGGGAAGATATTGAAGAAAAATGTCGCAAGGTGCTGACCTATAAATACGTGCTGGGATTAAAAAAGAAACCTTTTATTCAGCTTTCCGGTCTGGGACAACGGATTAACACTCCCCAGACGCGTGATTTAATCCGCCGGTTGAATCTGGCTGCGATTACTGTGCTGAATAATGAAAATCATGTTCTTCCTTTGCATGCGGACAAAAAAGAAGCGATGGCATTGCTTGAAGTCGGTGACGCAGGCGAAACTGATGCCCTGGCGGAACAGTTGTCAAAATATACTTCTTTGTCGCGTTTCCGTCTTCGTCCCGGCATGACAGAAGAAACAAACCAACGGCTAAGGGATTCATTGGCTGCATATAGACGGATTATTGTAGCGGTAAGCGAGCAGAAACTATCACCCTATCAGCCGTTCTTCAGCAAGTTTACTACTGACACTCCGGTGATCTATGCTTTTTTTACGCAGGGGAAAATGATGTTGCAGATACAGCGTGCGGTTGCCCGTGCTTCGGCGGTGGTGCTGGGACATAGCCCGAATGAAGATGTACAGAAACAAGTAGCGGATGTCTTATTTGCCAAAGCCTCGGCAGATGGAAAATTATCAGCCAGTCTCGGAGAACTCTTTCAGGCAGGAGACGGTATAACGATTACTCCGAAAACTCCTTTGCACTTTATCCCGGAGGAACATGGACTTTCATCTGTCGCCCTGCAACGGATTGATTCTATTGCTTTGGACGGAGTGCGTCAGGGAGCCTATCCCGGTTGTCAGGTGATTGTGATGAAAGATGGTCACGTGATGGTAGACAAATCGTTCGGCACTCACACCGGAACGGGAAGTGCACGTGTACAGCCGACTGACATTTACGATCTGGCCTCGCTCTCCAAGACTACAGGCACGGTGCTTGCTTTAATGAAGCTTTATGATAAGGGACGCTTTAACCTGACAGACAAGATTGCAGACTATCTTCCTTTCCTTCAGCGAACTAACAAGAAAGATATCACCATTCAGGAACTCCTTTATCATCAGTCCGGTTTACCGCCCGGAATTGCTTTCTATCGGGAAGCCATCGATGAAGATAGTTATGAAGGCAGACTGTTCATGTCCCGTAAAGATGCACGGCATCCGTTGCAGTTGGGAACTTCCACATGGGCGAATCCTAATTTTGCATTTAAAAAGGAATATGTTTCAAAGGTTAAAACCGGAGATTACACCTTGCAAATCTGTGATAGTCTGTGGCTGAATCCTTCTTTCTTCAAGGAAATGGAGAAGAAGATTGTAGACGCTCCGATGAAGCCAAAGACATATCGATATAGTGATGTAGGTTTTATTCTGCTGCGGCTTTTGGTGGAGAAGCTTGCAGGCATGCCGATGGATGCTTACTTACAACGTGAATTTTACGAACCGATGGGGCTGGAACGTACGGGTTATCTGCCTTTGCGCCGTTTCCCGAAGTCGGAAATCGTTCCCTCTTCTGTCGA
>UMLR01061623.1_pt1 | contig 16765 bp, 12 predicted proteins | sample 1966741 | NCBI WGS metagenome assembly UMLR01 (sample SAMEA4836207, study PRJEB28245) | human gut metagenome | biome: gut microbiome; material: fecal sample | place: Denmark | collected 2008 | reverse complement strand
TGTTAGATACTAATGAATTATATGATAATGTAATGTTACTTGATATTGGGGCAGGAAATACAGAAATAGGTGTATTTGAAGGCAATAATTTTACTTATACAAATACAATTCCTCTGGGAGGAGATAATATTACAAATGATATATCATTGGTATTAAATATTTCAGAAGAAGAAGCAGAAAAACTAAAAAAACAATATGGGCTTGCTTTAAAATCATTTATAGATAATGATAATGAGATAATGTTAAACACTTGTAAAGATGAGAATAGAAATAAGATAATAAAGAGCTCAGAGTTAATAGAAATAATTGAAGCAAGAATTGAAGAAATATTTACATTAATAAATAAAGATATAACAAATAATAATGTAAAGCAAAACATAAATACTGTTATATTAACAGGAAGAGGTATTACAACAATTAATAAAAGTGATGTTGCAGGTAAGATAAATTTGAATATACCTGTAAAAATGTCAACAGGAAGACTAATAAGTACAATAAAACCAGAGTTTAGAACTAGTTATGCACTTGTTAGATATATTGCTGCAAGACCTTATGTAAAATCTGTATCAAGCAGTATAGATAGACAGCCAAATGAAAGCATATTTAAAACAATAATAGATAGAGTAAAAGAGTTCTTTTATTCTTAAAGAAAAAATATTTTAGTTTTATGGGGAGGAAAACTTAATGAAAGAGTATGAAGAAGAAACAATGATGGATGGAGCTGCAACAATTAAAGTAATTGGTGTTGGTGGTGCCGGAAATAATGCAGTAAATAGAATGATTGAAGCGGGAATAAAAGGAGTAGACTTTATCGCAGTTAATACAGATAGACAAGCATTACAAAAGTCAAAAGCAAGTGCTAAAATTCAAATAGGAGAAAAAATAACAAGAGGTTTAGGAGCTGGTGCCAATCCAGATATAGGAGCACAATCAGCAGAAGAAAATAAATCAGAAATTGCAGAAACTTTACGCGGAGCAGATATGGTATTTGTTACAGCCGGAATGGGTGGTGGAACAGGTACAGGTGCGGCACCAATAGTTGCACAATCAGCAAAAGAAATGGGAATATTAACAATAGGTGTTGTAACAAAACCATTTACATTTGAGGGAAAGAAAAGACTTTCACAAGCTGAACGTGGAATAGAAAGTTTAAAAGGTAAAGTAGATGCATTAGTAGTAATACCAAATGATAAATTATTACAAATAATAGATAGAAAAACATCAATAAATGATGCATTTAGAATGGCAGATGATGTATTAAGACAAGGTGTACAAGGTATATCAGACTTAATAGCTGTTACAGGAACAGTAAACTTAGACTTTGCAGATGTTAAAACAATAATGAAAGATACAGGAATGGCACATATGGGTATTGGTAGAGCATCAGGAGAAAACAGAGCAGAAGATGCTGCAAAACAAGCAGTACAAAGTCCATTACTAGAAACATCAATAGAAGGAGCAAGAGGAGTAATCATAAATATCACAGGTGGTGAAGATTTAGGATTACATGAAGTTAATACAGCAGCAGAACTTGTTCAACGCAGTGTAGATCCTGAAGCAAATATAATATTTGGTACAGTTACAGATCCAAATATGGGAGAAGATATTCAAATTACAGTTATTGCAACAGGATTTGAAAAACCAGAAGCAAGAGTTGCTTCAAGTGTAGATAGTTTTGTAAATAAACAATGGGATAAAAAAATAAATTCAATTCCAACATCTACAGACAATTCTAATTCAGGAGATTTAGATATTCCAGCATTCTTACGTAAAAATAAAGGAAAAAATATATAATAAATGAAATCATGTACTAGAAATAGTATGTGATTTTTTTGTTATAATTTAATAATATTAACATTATAATGACAAATTTTTTATTCTTAATATAGTATAATAAGTAGTTGATAAAATATATTATATTTGGAGGGGATTATGATAATATATATTGATATAATATTTATTGAAAATATAATAATGAATACAATTATTTTATATGCAACAGCAATCATATTAAAACAAAAAGTAAAAAATATTAGATTAATAATATCAGCAGTAATTGGATCAATTTACTCAATATTAATGTATATAACCAAATTGACTATATATTCATCAATAATATCTAAATTTATATTATCAGTTGTAATGGCTTATGTAGCTTTTAAACCAAATGATGTAAAAAAAATATTTAAACAGATTATAATTTTTTATTTAACATCATTTGTATTTGGTGGAGTAGCATTAAATTTAATATATTTTTTAAGACCAGAAAATATAAATATAAAAAATGGATTATTTACTGGTGAATATGCATTAAAAGTAATAATGTTAGGTGCGATTATGGCATTTATAATAATAAAAATATCAATTAAAATAATAAAAACAAAATTTAATACAAAAAATATGTATTGTGATATAAATTTGAAAATAAATGAAAAACAAATAGCAACAAAAGCAATGATAGATACAGGAAATCTTGTAAAAGAGCCAATTACTAATACACCAGTTGTGATAGTGGAAGAGTCATTACTAGAAGGAATTATTCCAAAGGAAATATTAAAAAACTTAGAAAATATTTTATGTGGAAATTTAGAAAATTTACCACAAGATATACAAGACAAATATCTTCCAAAATTGAGGTGTATACCATTTTCATCATTAGGAAAAGAAAATGGAATGTTAGTTGGAATAAAGATATCTGAGATTGTAGTAAAAAGCGAAGATGAGGAGAAAAAAACTCCTAATATTATAATTGGTATATATGGAAGAAGTTTGACGAAAAATGGCGAATATAGGGCTTTAGTTGGTGTAGATTTATTATAGATAATAAAAATACATAATATAATTAGAAGAAAAGTAAATAAATAAAAGAGAAATAATCGAACAATAGCGATTATTTCTTTTTTTCTACAATAAGAAAAGACAGTTTTTTTATTGTTAGAGTTGTACAATAAAAATCAAGAAAAGAGGTGATGAATTAAAAAATAAAAGAAAGGAATGTTAAATGAATTTTTTAGAGATTATTAAAAATAGCATAAATAATTTATGTGCAAAATATATTGAAAGAAATCTAAGTGATGAAATGTTGCCGATATTTTATGTTGCAGGTAGTCAAACATTGCCAGCACCATTAGAACAAAAAGAAGAAGAGGAAATGATAAAAAAACTAGAAACAGATGAAAGAGAATATGCCAGAAAAACATTAGTAGAAAGGAATCTAAGACTTGTAGTATATATAGCTAAAAAATTTGAAAATACAGGAATAGGAATCGAAGACTTAATATCGATTGGAACAATAGGCTTGATGAAAAGTGTAAATACATTTAATTCAGATAAAAAGATAAAATTAGCAACATATGCATCGAGATGTATTGAAAATGAAATATTAATGTATTTAAGAAGAAATAATAAAATAAAAACAGAAGTATCAATTGATGAACCATTAAATAAAGATAGTGATGGAAATGAACTTTTATTATCAGATATATTAGGAACAGATCCAGATATTACATATAGAAATTTGGAAGATGAAGTAGATATGAAACTTTTGAAAGAGGCAATAAGAAAATTAAATTCTAGAGAAAAAAATATAATGGAAATGAGATTTGGTTTTATTAGTGGCAGAGAAAAAACGCAAAAAGAGGTAGCAGATGAATTAGGAATCTCACAAAGTTATATATCAAGACTAGAAAAAAAGATAATAGGAAAAATGAGAAAAGATATAATGAGTAAAACAGGATAGATTACATAAATATATAATAAATAGTAGACTTATCAAAAAGAAAATGTTATAATAATTATGTGTTTATAGGCATACACATAAAAAACCTAAATATTTATTATATAAGGATATTATTATATGTATCAGAAATTTGGAATAAAAAAAGAAATTTTAGATTTATCAGAAGAGGTTGAAAAAGAAATACAACCAATATTTAAAAATATTGAGAAAATAGAAGAAATAAACAGTTTAAAAGTCTTATCAGCATTTCAAGAATGTGGATTATCAGAAATGCATTTAAATTCATCAACAGGATATGGAATTGATGAAATTGGAAGAAATAAAATAGAAGAGATTTATGCAAAAATATTTAATGCTGAAGATGCATTAGTAAGAGCACAATTAATATCAGGAACACATGCTCTAGCTGTAACATTATTTGGAATTTTACGTCCAGGAGATACAATGTTAAGTATTTCAGGAGCACCTTACGATACATTACAAACTGCAATAGGAATAAGTAAAGAAGAAAGTAAGAGTTCATTAAAAGCATTTGGAGTAAAATATGAACAAATAGAATTAATTGATAATGATTTTGACATTAATTCAATAAAAGAAAGAGTATCCAAAAAAGATATAAAATTAATAGAAATTCAGAGATCAAAAGGATATTCAACAAGGAAAAGTTTAACAATTGATAAAATAGAAAAAGCAATAAAAGCCATAAGAGAAGTTAACAAAGATGTTATAATTATGGTAGATAATTGTTATGGAGAATTTGTTGAAGAAAAAGAACCAACAGATGTTGGAGCAGATATTATAGTTGGGTCTTTAATGAAAAATTTAGGTGCTGGTATAGCAACAAGTGGTGCATATATTGTAGGAAAAAAAGAATTAATAGAATTATGTGCAGAAAGACTTACTGCTCCAGGAGTAGGAAAAGAAATAGGACCATCATTAAATCAAAATATACCATTTATAAAAGGACTATTTTTTGCACCAAGTGTAGTGGTAAGTGCAGTAAAAACAGCTGTATTTGCAAGTAGAATATTAGAAAAATTAGGATATAAAGTAGATCCTTTATATAATGAAAAAAGAGCAGATATAGTTCAAACAATAGAATTAGGTGATGCAGATAAATTAGTAAAATTCTGTCAGGGAATTCAAATGGGTTCTCCAATAGATTCGAATGTAATTCCAGAACCAAGTGCAATGGGAGGATATGATGATCAGGTAATTATGGCAGCAGGAACATTTACAGAGGGATCAACAATAGAATTAAGCTGTGATGGACCAATTAGAGCACCATATATTGCATATATGCAAGGTGGGCTTACATATCAATATGGCAAGTTGGGTATAATGAAAGCATTATCAAATTTAGAATAATTATAATAAAAGGAAAAAGCTATGTGATATCACATAGCTTTTATAATATTATTTTTCAAAATTTGGAATATAATAACCAATTCCTCTTTTTGTAATTAAATATTTTGGATTAGAAGTATCTTTTTCAATTCTTTCTCTAATTCTTCTAACAGTAACATCTACAGTACGGATATCTCCGTAATATTCATATCCCCAAACTTGTTCAAGAAGAGATTCTCTTGTAACAACTTGCCCTTGTTGTTGAGCTAAATATTTTAAAACTTCAAATTCTCTTAAAGTTAAATTTACAATTGTTCCATTAACATTAACTTCATATTTTTCCAAATCTAAAGTTAAATCTCCAATCTTTATAGTGTTTTGTTTTTTAGTTTCTTTATGGGAATCTGAATCATGCGAAGATTTTAAACTATCATAATGTGTTTCAGATTTTCTTAAATTAGCTTTTACTCTAGCCACAACTTCTCTTACGCTAAATGGTTTTGTAATATAATCATCTGCTCCAATTTCTAATCCTACAATTTTATCTAATTCATCATCTTTGGCTGAAACCATTAAAATTGGAACATTATAATAATTTTTTATTTTTTTACAAACAGTAAGACCATCAACACGAGGAATCATTACATCTAGTAAGATTAAATCAGGACGTTGAGAAATTGCTAAATCTATTGCAGTTTGCCCATCATTAGCTTCAATTGTATTATAGCCTTCTCTAGTTAAATTATGAACGAGTAAATCAACAATTTTTTGTTCATCATCAACTATTAATATTGTTTTCTTTTCATCATCAAAATTATTGTTTTCCATATAAGACCTCCGATTAAGTTATACATATTTTATATCACAATTTTTACCAATATACAAGGTAAATCAATAAATAAATATAAAAAATAAGTGTAAATTTACATAAAATTGACATACTGATAAGTTTGTGCTATAATAGTAATGTCGACATTAGGTCTATTTTTATAGTCACCTTTTGGCAACAAAGTCGAAACAACAAGAAAAAAATTTTTTGAGGTGAAAAAATTATGGATTTGAAGAACATTAATGGTCAGATTATCGGCTGGAGCACTATTTCTGATGATATCCTGAAGTATCATTGCTCTACGAGCCAGGTTGTTGAAAAGAGGCATCTTGATTTCAAAGATCAGGCAAGTTTGCTTGATGAATTGAGTAAGGTTATCGACAACAAGACTCTGTTTAATCGAATTAAAAGAGCACTGGAAAAAAATGATGCGGAGGAAAAGAAAATGAACAACAAGGCAAAGGCAAACGAGAAGAAGGCAACTGTTACTACTAAAGTGGAAGCAAAAGCTTCTGCAGAAGCTAAGACTGAAAGCAAGCCTGAAACTGTGAGCAAAGTTACCGTTGTCGGCATCAAGAATGATGATATGGCAAATCTCGAAAAGAGTCATGCTGACACTGTTGCTGAAATTTCTGCTGAAGAGAAGAAGATGACTGAAGCCAAAATGCTTCAGGAAACCTGTGAGCGGGTTCTGCAGAAGGCAACTGAAGCATTTAACAATGCACGTCAGGAATTGCAGAAGGCAAAGACTGCTCAGAAGAATGCAGAAAAGGAGGTCGCAACTTTCAGTAAGAAGATCAAGAAGCTTAATGAAAAGTTGGGAGAAATCGAAAATAAGATTGAAACGGCCAAAAATCAGATGGTTTATCTGATTGCTCCTGGTTATTCTGGAGAAATTCCTGCATGTGGCACCTTTATTTCTACTTGTGAAGTCGAAGGCGTCGCAAATCTCAAGGTTGAGCAGATTCCAACTGAACTTAAGCCTGATTTTCAGGATATGATCAAGGCAGGCTTTGATTCGGCTCAGGAGTATGCTAAGGCACTTAAGTTCGTGACTCTGGTCGAATATTATCTCTGCAATGATATGCAGTATAAGATGCTTGTCTCTGATGACAAGATTCAGAAGCTTATTTCTGCACATATCGATGGTTAAAATCTATAATTTCTAACAGTATGTTAGACGAAGAAGGGCACTGCTTTGGAGTAGTGTCCTTTTTCGTTTTATAATAAATATTTTTAAATATATTGTTATTTAAAGAAAAATGTGTTATAGTAATTTTGTATTTGCCACTATAGCTCAGTTGGTAGAGCGACGGATTCGTAACCCGTAGGCCAGCAGTTCGATTCTGCTTGGTGGCACCAATAGAAAAATTTAAAGAGTATAAATTAGTTGGAGGAAAATTTATGGGAATATTTGATGGATTATTTAGATGGAAATGTCCAGCCACTGGAACCAATTTTTCTAAATTTGTTAACGAAAAATTAAAAGAATTAAAAGCTGCTGGATGTGAAGAAAAAGATTTAGCAGATATGGAAAAAAAGATTGAAAGACATATAAAAGAAGGCAGTAAAGATGAATGGATTAAATCAAATATAGAACTTGATGTAAAAGCAAGAATACAATATGTAAAAATGAATATTGCGGTAAAATCTAGTTTGGAAGATTCAAATAAACAGACATTAAACAGACAGTTGCAACGTATAGAAAGAGAATATCCAAAAGAAGAGCAAGAATTCTATAAAACATATACAATTGAACAATATAAATCAGGTGAACCAATAGATTTAAATAAAGTTGCAAGAACTATTGAGAGTCATTTGAGAACAGTTGGATTTGGTCAAGCAGCAATTGATGAGTTTATGGTTGATATAAATAGAGAAATTAAGAATTCACAAAATCCAAAAGGTTCATTGAGTTTTATTGTTGGAAAATTAGCAGGTAAGTTGAATTTAATAAAACAAGAAAAAGAATCATTAAATAAAAGCATTGAAAGTAAAAGAAATCCAAAAAATTTATCAGAAACTGATAGGATGTTTGAAAGTATATATGGTAGTGAATATCAAAAAAGAGGAGAAAATTACCTAGGGGAATTAACTAATAATAGAATTAATATTATGAAAACGAAGTTTGATATTGAATTTGGACATGACAAGAAAAGAGACCTTATTAGACTTGCAGAAGAACAATTAACTCTTTTAGGATATAGTCATAGAGTAGTAATAGCAATTAGGAATGAAATACTTGAGGCAACTGAAGGAATTGATGGAACAGACTTTGTTGCAAAAGTATCTAATTTAACTCAAAAATATGCTAATAGAAATATAAGGAATATTGAAGATTATACAGATGAAATAAATATGTCTATGATTGATAAAATTTCAGATGAATTTGGTATGCAAGGTAAAGAAGGAACAGAAAAATTTATACGTCAATTATTATCTGTTGATAATGCTAAATTAAATAAGATGTATGAAACAATTGATAGAAAATGTCTTATCCCTCCAGACCGTTCAGCAGAGATTTCAGAATATTATGATAAACTTATACGAAAATATCAGGAAGAAAATCCTATAGCAGCAATGTATAATTATTCAGGTTCTTTAGAAATTAAGAAACAGTTAGCACAAATTGAATCACAATTAGCACATGTAAGGACTATGCGGTTTTGAAGAAAGATTATCTTTTAGAAGACTACAAAAAAGGTATTTGAAAGATATTTCACCTCAAAAAGTAGCTAGGGGAGCAATAGAGCATGGAACAACATATGGTGATGTAACTAAAGCAGATAATTACTTACAATATATAAGAGGAACTTTAAGAGAAGGAGGAGAAAAGTTTGAGTAATGCATATTCAAAGGCATATGTTGAAGTATTAGAAATTATTAGCCATTTTTCAGAAGAGGATTTCAAAAAAATTCCTAAATCAGAAATAGATTTTTATAATGAAAATAAAGATAATGAGTATGAATTTAAAATTAATCCTAATATTGATTTAAATGAACAAAATATTTCAAGAGAAGCAAATGCAATCTTAGTTGCTTTGTATAGAGATTATTTTGCAACAGAGAATCAAAAACAAATATTAGAAAAATTACTTAAACAAAATGAACAAAAAGAAGAAGAGAAAAAAAGGGAAAAATATAATCCTGATGATATATTTAAAAAAGATAAAGAAGATTCAAAAATTGAAAATAATAATGAAATATTGCCAATAGAAATTGAAGAAAAATGGTATCAAAAAATTTTAGACTTTTTCAGGGGGCTATTTGTGAAACAATAAAATATTTAATAAAAAAGTCTTTAATAATATATTTATTAAAGACTTTTATTTTTTTGTTCAATAATTAAACCATTCAAATAATTTAAAATTCCGGCATCTGTTGAAAATGCAAACTCTAGTTTAAAACTATTAAGTTGTTGATATTTATATCCAAATTGTTTATTTATTTGATTAATACCATATTTGCCATCACCAATAATAGGGTATCCTATATGAGCCAAATGTGCTCTAATTTGATGAGTTCGTCCAGTTTCAATATTAACTTCTAATAAAGAGGTATTATTATCAAACTCTTTTATTACAGAATAAGAAGTTATAATTTTTTGATAACCAGGTTTAAAATTATCTGAAATATATACAAGTGATTTTTTATTATCTTTAAATAAATAGGCTTCAAGTCTAGAATTTTTTATTTTAGGAATTCCATAAACTAGAGCTGTATAAGATTTTTTTATTTCATGTTTTTTAAACTTATCAAATAAAATATTTAAAGCAATGTCATTTTTTGCAAATAAAACTAATCCAGTTGTATTTCTATCAAGTCTATGACAAGGCATTGGTTTTTGTTTGGGATATTTTTGATGAACTAAGGTTGTTAAACTATTTTCACCAACAACTTCAAGATTTATGGGTTTATTAATTACTAAAATATTATTATCTTCATAAACAATATCTAAATTAATTTGTGGGAAAAGCAAAGAATCTGCAATAAATATATTTAATTCATCATTTTCAAAAATAATACAATCCTTATTAACTCTTTTTCCATTAATTTTTATGTCTTTTTGTCTAAGAGCTTTGTATAAAGTATTTTGAGATAAATTTGGAAAAGACGTTAAAATAAAATTACAAAGTTTTTTTCCATTATATTTGTTAGTAACAATTAAAGTTTTCAAAATAACCTCCAAATTAAAATATACTAATATATTATCATAGTGTATTTATTTTTTCAACATAAAAAAACGAGGAAAATAGAGAAAAAGTGAATAAAATGCAGGAAAAATGAGTAATATATATAATAAAAAGTAATTTTTTAGAATATTAAAGAGCTGAAAATACTTAAGAAACAAGAAATGAAAATTTAAAATTTGCAAAATGAGTAAAATTATGGTATAATAAATCTTGGTCGCTAAAAATTCAGCTTATAAGATAAGCAATAAAAAGGAGAGGATAAATTATTTTTAAGAAAAAGCTAAAATACTATACGAAAGAAAGCTGTAAGTTTTTTACAATAATGGCGTTAGGATTAGGCTTAATAATAGCGATTATTTTATTTAAGTATAAGCCAACATATGTAGTAAGTTTGTGTGGAGAACAAATAGGATATGTAAGTAATGCAGCAGAATTACAAAATAGAATTCAATCAGAAATAATTGATATGGATGGAGAAAATATAGATTTTGTTACATTAGATAATATGCCAAAATATGAATTAAAATTAGTAGAAAAAAGTTTAACAACAAATGAAGATGAAATAATGTTAGCATTAAAAGATGATGCAAAAGTAATGTATAAATATTATGCTGTAATTTTGAATGCTGAAACAATAACTTATGTTGATAATATAGAAGAAGCTGAAGAAGCTGTTGAACAAATAAAAGAAGAGCATAAAGATGATACAATTCAATTAGATTTAGCAGTAACAACAAATTATACAGAAAATATTAATGAAATAGGAATACAATCAGTAGAAGTTGCCAAACAAGAAGTTGAACAAAAAGTAGATATATTAATAGAAGAAGATGAAAAAACAAAATTACCATCAATAAATGGGGTATTATTAGCTTCACTTCCTGTTAATGGATATGTAAGTTCAAGATTTGGAAATGTAAGTAGAATAAGATCTGGAGCACATACAGGAACAGATATAGCATGTGCATTTGGAACGAAAATAAAAGCTGTTGCAGATGGTACAGTTGTTTTTGCACAATATAATGGATCTTATGGAAATCTTGTAAAAATTGATCATGGAAATGGTGTAGAAACATGGTATGCACATTGTAATAAGTTGTATGCCAAAGTTGGTCAAAAAATATCATCAGGAGATATAATTGCAGAAGTTGGAATGACTGGAAATACAACAGGACCACATTTACATTTAGAAATAAGATTAAACGGAGTAGCAATTAATCCTCAAAAGTATCTATATAATTAAAAATAAACTATTAAGTAATTTATTACTTAATAGTTTATTTGTGTTTAATATAAAAAAATAATTATTCAACTGTTACTGATTTTGCAAGGTTTCTTGGCTTATCAACATCTAATCCTTTTTCTTTTGAAATATAATAAGAAAGTAATTGTAATGGAACAATTGCAACAATAGGTGAAAGCAAAATATTTGTGTTTGGAATTTTAACAATTGTGTCTATATTATTACTTGGTAATTCTTGACTTGTGATAACTAATGTTTTTGCACCACGTGTAATAACTTCTTGAATATTACTAATAGTTTTTTCAACTAAATTCTTATCTGTAATAATACTTATAACAGATATTCCATTTTCAATTAATGCAATAGGTCCATGTTTTAATTCACCAGCAGCATATGCCTCTGAATGTATATAAGAAATTTCTTTTAGTTTTAAAGAAGCCTCAAGAGCAGTGTTATAATCAATACCTCTACCTAAGAAAAAAACATCTTTTTCTTGATAAATATTTTTTGCATAATTTTTAATTTCTTCAGAAGATTTTAATGCTTCTTCAATTTTATCAGGAAGATTAAAGATATCTTTTTTTAATTTTGTTAATTCTGAAGATGGAGTAGATCCTAATATTTCAGCAAAATAAATTGCTAAAATTATAAGTAACATAACTTGAGAAGTATAAGCTTTTGTTGAAGCAACAGCAATTTCTGGTCCAGCATGTGTATAAATAGAGTAATCGGCTTCTCTTGTAATAGAACTTCCAATGACATTTGATACAGCAAGTGTTGTAGCTCCTTTTGACTTTGCAAGCTTTAATGCAGCAATAGTATCAGCAGTTTCGCCAGATTGAGAGATATAAATACATAAAGTATTTTTATCAATAATTGGATTTCTGTATCTAAATTCTGAAGCTATATCAACTGTAACTGGGATATTGCATAAGTTTTCAATTGCAATTTTCCCAGAAAGTCCAGCATGCATTGCAGTTCCACAAGCTACTATATATATTTTATTTATTTTTGATAAAAATTCTTTGGTAAATTTTAAATCATCAAAATTACAAGGCTCATTTTCTGGTAAACGTGAACCAATAGTTTCTCTTATTGCTGTTGGTTGTTCAAATATTTCTTTTAACATATAATCATCAAAACCATTTTTATCTGCAGCACTAGCATTCCATTCAATGCTTGTTAATTTTTTATCTATTTTATTTAAATCAATATCAAAAAATTCAACATTGTCTCTTGAAAGAAGAGCAAATTCATTATCATTTAAAAGATAAAAATCTTTTGTAAAGGATAGAATTGCAGGAATATCAGAAGAAATATAGTTTTCTCCATTACCTTTTCCTATAACAAGAGGGCTATCTTTTCTAACAACAATCATATTATCTGGCATATATTTAGAGATGACTTGAAGTGCATAACTTCCTTTAAATGATTTACAAGCATTTTGAACAGCACGTAAGACTTTTTTATCATCATTATGTTTATCTTTTGAATAATAATAATGTATAAGATTTGGTATAATTTCTGTATCTGTTTGAGAATGAAATGTATAACCATTATCTAATAATAATTTTTTTAAATCATTATAATTTTCAATAATTCCATTATGAACAACAGCAAAAGTATTACTATTATCTAAATGAGGATGGGCATTTTCTTTTGAAGGTTTTCCATGTGTTGCCCATCTAGTATGAGCAATTCCAATTGTTCCTTCAAGAGAATCAATTCCATCTAAATTATATAAATTTTTAACTCTTCCTTTATCTTTCATAACTGAAAGACCATTTTTTTCTATAGTTGATATTCCAGCAGAGTCATAACCTCTGTATTCAAGTCTTAAAAGACCATTAATTAAGATAGGACTAGCTTTTTGATGTCCTATATATCCAATAATTCCACACATTTGTGAATCCTCCTTAAAAATAATTGAATAGGATTTTTGATATAAAATCCCTTATATGCGGAATTGAAATATACTTATGCATTAATTTCTGTTACAATATTATATTGTTTTTTGTTATAATGCTTTGACTTAAGTTAAGCCACTAGAGTATCCGCCGAAAATTCGATTAGCTCTAGACCTCGTCAACACAATAGTGTTCTGGCGCTTAATAATAAACTCCTTTCATAATATATTTTTTATATTTCAATTTCTGTATTATATTATAATATATTAAATATTTGTGCAAGTACTTTTTGAAAAAAAAAGAAATGCAGGTGGTATTAACCACCTGCATTTGGCTTTAGGAAATTTGAGAATCTGCTAAATTGATTTCATCAATAAAGCAGTTGATTTTTAAAGCGTTTACTACACTAATTGTTGGGACTAGTTTGGAATAGAGTTCCTGGACATTATAATTAGAACTATCATATCTTACCCAAATAAGTTCTTCAGGATTGCAATTAGAATAATCGAATTCTTCAAAATCTTTCTCTGTATACAGAAGACAAGAAGGAGAAGTATTCCACTTTTGCATAGTCAGAGTTTTCGAAAATTTGCTAAAAATTGCAACAGTATCTAAATGTTTTTTCATAATTTCAAAGTATAGATTTTTTGCAAAAACAGATACTTGAAAATTTGCTTTATATTTTCTAGCATTTGTTACTTCAAATTGAGTTTCTTCACTTGCAGTTTTTAACATTTCAATTTGCTGTTGAGAATCAACAGAAGCAAACAATGGGAAAAACTTACAAGCCATATAGTAGACTGCTTCAATTACTTGACAATCTTTAGAAGAATAAGAATTGTTGGGATTTTGAAAATTTAAACAATCTAAAACATCTCCGTTAAAAATTTCGATGTTTGCAAAAGAATCAGCAATTTGCGAAAGTGTTTTGTAAAAAGCATTTGCAAGCTTTTTTTCAAAAGACTCACACATAGACATGTTCCCATCTTTTACAATAAAAGGAGTTAAACTATATTCATAATCAGGGCAAACCTTGAATGAAACAGGATGTTGCTGTGCAATGGACTTATAATGCCTGGATTTTAGAATTACGATATTGTCAGTGACAATAACACTTATTTTGATATACAGAAATCCAACACATTTCCGTTTGGAACTTAACATACCAAACATATTACTTTTTGTAATAGAAAGAGTTTCACCAATAATTTTATGAGTGACGGCAAATTCATAGCAATTTAGTGTTGGATTGTAAATCAAATTACTTTTTCCTACAAATTTGGTTGCTTTCGCACTCCACATTTGTGAAATAACAGAGCAGAAGCAGAGACTATAGAACTTATTTTTAAAGTTCGAATTTTCTGTTAGCATCTTTTGAGTTTCTGCAATACTAGTTTTGAGAAGCGGAGAACAATAATTGTCGGGATTTACTGCGATTTCTAAGGATGCTAGATTTTCTTTACTTAACTCAAAGTTGTAAGTGTAGTCAAACATATTTTTTCCTCCAAATTTAAAATACTTTTAAGGTGAGTAGAAAATAAAAATTACATAAAAATCCTCCAAATTTCATATATTAGCATTTCAATGTGCATAAAATAATTATAATATAAAAATCAAGCAAAGTCAATATATTATGTAAATATAAATAAAGCAAAATAATAAAATAAAAAGTTAGAAAATAAGCTTAAAAGCATTGACAACAACTTTTGTAATATGATATAATAATATGCGTATAAATTTGCAAATTGGTAATTCTTAGAAATTATCAGAGTTAATTCAAAATGATAAAATTTAGAAAAATAAGAATTAAATATAAGTAGAAATAAAGGGAGAAAATTGTAGAGCAGACAATAATCAAAACTTTACAAAACTATATTTTAAGAAGGGATTTTTCTAATTAAATATTTTCTCGTAAGAAAACTAGCCAAGCCATTACTTAAATATGGCATTTTTTATATAAATAGGAAAGTTTCAAAACTTTCCTATTATAAAAAAATACATTGCACAGAAAATTTACTTAAAAATTTATGATTTTTTAAGATTTGTTCTGTAATAAGAAATAGATTTAGTCTTATATAAAAACAATAATTTCTTATTTATTCTTAGATTGGCAGATTTCGAGCGAAACAAAAGCTGCTTAATATTTTATAAGGAGTGATTTTTTTGGAAATCAAAGATGTTAAATTCGGAAGAACAACCCGTAAAGATTTCTCAAAAGTTGGCGATTTTATAGAAATGCCAAACTTAATTAAAGTTCAAAAGGATTCTTATGACTGGTTTATTGAAGAAGGATTAGGAGAAGTATTAAAAGACATTTCACCAATCATAGATTATTCAGGAAATCTAGTATTAGAATTTTTTGACTACTACATGGAAGAAAAAACAAAATACACAGAAGAAGAAGCAAAAGAAAGAGATGCAACATATTCTACAAGATTACATGTAAAAGTAAGATTAATAAACCGTGAATCAGGTGAAATCAAAGAACAAGAAATTTATTTAGGTGATTTTCCACTAATGACAGAAAGTGGAACATTTATAATAAATGGTGCAGAAAGAGTTGTAGTTAGCCAGTTAGTACGTTCACCAGGATGTTACTATGATGAAATATTTGATACAAAAACAGGAAAGAAAACATATACATCAACAATTATGCCATTAAGAGGTGCATGGTTAGAATATGAAACAGATGGAAATGATATATTCTGGGTACGTGTTGATAGAACAAGAAAAATTCCAATTACAACATTATTAAGAGCAATTGGATTAGTATCAGATGATCAAATAAGAGCATTATTTGGAGATGAAACATTACTAGAAACAACAATACAAAAAGATCCAATAAAAACAGGTGAAGAAGCATTAATCGAAATTTACAAAAAATTAAGACCTGGAGAATTACCAACAGTAGAAGCTGCAAAAAGCTTATTTAATGGATTATTCTTTGATAATAGAAGATATGATTTAGCAAAAGTAGGAAGATATAAATTTAACCAAAAATTAAGTATCGCAAACAGAATAAAAAATCAAGTTGCATTTGAAGACATTATGGATAAAGAAACAGGAGAAGTTTTTGTTACAGCAGGAGAAGTAATTTCAGCAGAAGCAGCAGAAGCAATTCAAAATGCAGGTATAAATGTAGTAGATATTAAGTTTGGAGATAAAAAATTAAGAATAATTGGTAATGGAATAGTAAATATTCATTCAGTATTACCAAATGTAGACTTAAGTAGCTTACATATAAAAGAATATGTAAATTATGAAGTATTAAAAAATATAATGGAAAATACTTCAGAAGAAGAATTAGTTAAAACATTAAAACAAAGAGAAGAAGAACTAATTCCAAAATATATAACAACAGAAGACATGATAGCATCAATAAACTATTTATTAAATATGTATCATGGATATGGAAAAGCTGACGATATAGATCACTTAGCAAATCGTAGAATAAGATGTGTTGGAGAATTATTACAAAATCAATTCAGAATTGGTTTAGCAAGACTT
>UMLR01008396.1_pt1 | contig 16768 bp, 24 predicted proteins | sample 1966741 | NCBI WGS metagenome assembly UMLR01 (sample SAMEA4836207, study PRJEB28245) | human gut metagenome | biome: gut microbiome; material: fecal sample | place: Denmark | collected 2008 | reverse complement strand
TATAAGCACCACGGCGCTGAACTGCGTGCTGCCGTTCCTGACGTTCGTGAGTCCGTTCAGTTATACTCTGACGCCGCAGGCGGAGCTTATTCCCCCGGACGCCAGCAGCCTGGTATTCAGTGCTGAGCGTTCCGCCGTCATGCCGCTGATGGTGGTGACGAACATCTTCGGTGAGGGATTCAGCACCGAAAATCTTTCGGGGATACTTGCCTCCGAGGAATTGCAGCAGCGACTTATCAGGAATATCCTGGCGGAGGTGACCTCCAAGCGCTATTACGGCGTGAACATGGATATAGAGTACATTGCGCCGGAGGACCGGGAGCGCTACAACGCATTCCTTCAGCGGCTTGCGGACCTGCTTCACGAGCAGGGTTATATCGTCGTGACGGCTCTGGCTCCCAAGATATCCGCCGACCAGCGCGGAGTGCTCTACGAAGCGCACGATTACGCTGCCCAGGGCAGGATCGCGGATTATGTGATCATCATGACTTATGAGTGTGACCCGAAAGGATAACACACATGGGTATAAAATTAACTGCCTTTCTTAGGCAAGCGTGGTAATATGCCAAGCGTGAAGTCTCCGGGGTCTACGTTGCGGTATTTTCCGTCGGCGTTTTTTTCGTACACCATACGGTCGATTATCTGTTTAAGCCACTTGTTTTTTTCGACAGGTTCAAGAGTATCATAGATTTCAAGCAGGTGTTTTATTGATGGAACGAACTCCGCTTGAACGTTCTGGCGCTCAATTACCTGCTGGTGTTCAGCCTTTAAGCGGTCGATTTTCTCGCCGATGTCCGTGATCTGTTGCTCAATTGCCGAGGAACGCTGCTTGAATATCTTCTCGGTGTATGTGCCGCGCTCGAAAAAGCTGTACACTTTGTCAAGCTGGTCTTGCAGGGTTTCAATTTCTTTTTCGGCAAGACTGATAGCGTTCGACAGTTCGGCGTTCAGGTCGGCTTCATGCTTGATTTGTGCCTTGTCGACGCTGTAGTCCCTTACCCAGCTATTGAGGATACTCAATACTCGCTGTTCAATAAGCTCAAACGGAGCTGCTTTATTATCACAACCCGCTATATTACATCCTAGGTAGCCGGGATGTCGGCCATAGCCTTTGCGATAGCTTAAACAGTGTCCGCATTTTGCGCAGAAAATCAAGCCGGCGAACGGATTGACGTTGTTATTACGGTACTTAATAGGTGTAGGCGGGTTAGCAGCTATAAGGTCCTGCACCTTGTAAAACAACTCCTCGGACAGTATCGGTTCGTGGAGTCCATCGACAACAATGTAGTCGCCGTCCTGTGCGAACTCCCTTGATTTCTTCTTCATGCCTTCCGGGGTGACTGTCTTCTTGATTTTGCGGTATCCCCACCGTATTTTTCCGATGTACACAGGATTAATAAGCATGTGCTGCACGCCGTAAATCGTCCAGTAGTCCTTACCGGCAACGGATTTAATACCCAGCTCGTTCAGGCGTACTGCAATGGTGTACGGTCCAATCCTTTTCTTTTGCCCATTGACTTCTGCACCTTCAGCGTACCATTCAAAAATCATGCGGACAACCTTTGCCTGTTCCTCTATGATTTCCAAGGTAAATCCCTTGTCGTTCGGGATCTTGACTTTGCGGTATCCGTAAGGCGGCACGCTGCCGACATACTTGCCCTCTTTTGCCGATGCTTCTCTGCCTCGGACAAGCCGGCGGTTGGTGGTCGTGAACTCCCGCCGTGCCATGAAGAGTCCGAACTCGAAGTATTCCTCGTCGAACTCGTTCTGAGGGTCGAAAGTCTTGAGCGGCGTAATTATCTTGGTGCCGCTGTATTTGAACGTCTGGGCAACAAGCCCCTGATCCATGGTATCACCACGGGCAAGACGCTCGATTTCCATGACGAGCACGCCGTCCCACTCACCTGCTCCGACCTCTGAAAGAAGCCGCTGCATCTGAGGACGAGCGGCTATCGTTTCACCGGATACGATCTCTTCGTAGGTGGCGCTTATCGTGATTCCCATACGCCGGGCGAGTTCCAGCAGAGCAGTCTTGTGCCGGGAAAGGGTTTCGCCCTCGCCGTGTGCTTCGGCTTCGAGGTCGGCGCGGGATTTTCGTAGGTAAATGCAATATCTGCTCATTATAATTTTCTCCTTTTTTTAGTGTTTTCTATGATTCTTCTTCAATTTCTTTAAGGTATGAACCAATTAAGTCAAGTAAATTATTAATGAATTTGTTTGTACTTATCTGGTTTGATGTATGGTTTTTGAATTCACTTAACTCTAAAATATAGTCTGTGGATACACCAAAAAACTTTGAATATAAAATAATAATATTAGAATTGGGATCTCGCGATCCACTTTCGTAATGTGATATTGCTGTAATGGAAAGGTTTAATTGTTTTGCTAATTCACCTTGTGTAAGACCTCTCTCTATGCGAAGAGATTTCATTCTGTCACCAATCATATTACCCTCCACGATTGTACAATCTGAAAAAAAATTTACAATTTGTAAAAAAGTATTTACTTTTTCTATTTTATTGTGTATAATAGCAGTAGGGAGAGATCCTTACCTGCTGGTCGGGGGTTCGGCAATGGCCGGGCTAGCTCATCTACCATGCGTAGAAAGAGGTTCTGAAAACGTCCTACTTTTGTGGGACGTTTTTTGTTTTATAGTCATGATATTCCTTAGTCAGATTTCTGATTCTATGTGCACTGTCAATGTAATAACTCGTTAAATAAAGCCAGTAATCATCCCGTTCTTCTAGAATTACTAAGTATCTGACATCTTTAAAAAGTATTTTATGTATGCGCCTTTTTGATTCTACCGAATCCCATGATAATAGTCCTGAACACCCACACATGTTATTGAAGCAAGGGTTGTGTTGAATAATAGCTTTACCCCATGTAAGTCTACTTGCTCGTTCAATATTGGGGTACCACATATCTTTGGTCTTATCACAAATTATATGATAAAAGCTTTCATTTTTATTATTCCATTCAGGGTGGCGACGCATCCTGACATTCTTTCCTTTGTAATTCCCTATTTTATTAAAAATGTCTGCCAAATAAATACTGTACAAATCTTCCTCGTACTGAGGATAATTATCCCAGTTGTCATCTGGTAGCAGAATACGTTTTGGCAGCCATTCACATTTCATGCTCATTTTTTAGGTCTCCAATTTAATATATCAATTTGTGTTGCATTATTTGTTGTGCTTATCAAATCTAGCTGTGTTTTTTTCTTTAACAACCTCACTAAATGAAGCTTGGCTTTGTTAGATGTTTTTCCATTAGCATTATAGCAAAATAGACCAATAAGCAAATCTGTCATTTGAATAAGGTTGCTTTCCTTTGAGTTGATTTGCTGAACAGTATTCTTCTTCATCCTGGTTATATGATCGTTGCCCAAGAACTCTTGAATCTCTGCACAACGTAAATAACTCCTGCTATCTTTGTAATCCAAGAAAATGTGGTTAGTGGTGCCATGCATAAAATACCTGAATAAAGTATAATACATTTTATAGTAAAAAAGATTATAGCCATCTGCATCGGAGGTTTTGACTAACTCCTTGTTTATTAAAACGATTCTGAAATACAAATCAGGACAGTTCAAAAACCACTCAACTAATTCTTGATAGAAGTCAATAGCACCAAGTGATACTTTAGTGCTTTTTATCTCAAAGTCCTTAGTGAAACCATACGATAGCTTTATTTGCCGAATTTCATCAGAAAAACGTTTGCTTAAATTTTGGGGACAACATAGTGCGCCAAGCGCCATAAATTTGTTTCCGTCATCTTTCATATGGCTTGATTCATCACCATAATAATTATAGGTTTCTTCATATGGAACACGAATATTCATTTTAACTCCATTTCTTGCTTTTGCAATCGAATGCACAATCAGAGATTTGTTTTGCTATCTTCGGGCAAGTTCCGGTGGGGCAGTCTTGTGTCAGGAAAGGGTTTCGCCCTCGCCGTGCGCCTCGGCTTCGAGGTCGGCGCGGGATTTTCGTAGGTAAATGCAATATCTCCCCATATTAATTAACTCCTTATGAATTCAGTTAATAATCGTCTTCGTTTTAGGATAAAAAATCTAAGATAAAACATAACTAACATCTATTGCTTCAGATTCTCGTAAATCGAATGGAATATTATTATAACTAAATTCAATTTGCAAATCTCCGGAATCATTATAGAAGTAGTTTGGAGTATTACTAAAGATAATTTCACAATTGCCTAAAACATTGTATTGTACTAGGCATCGTTCGATTGGTGGTGTATGTGTTTCAGAAAAAAGATAAATTCCAAAACTTTCAGTTCCTTTAAAAAGGCTTATTTGCCAACCAGCTGATGGTTGATTGTTTTTAGTAATTGTTCCAATAGGCATTTCATCAAGTAGTGATTTATATATGTAGGCAACTCCGCTATGACTGTCAGTTAGTTCAATTTGACCATATTTATGAGTAAAAATAACATTTTCAGATTCGTCGGAAGATTGAATATTACTTGTTTCGATTGTTTTTATTTCCTCAGACGGGGGATCAATAGTACTGGTATCAGTTGTTCCATTCTCTGAAGTAGGATTTGGATTTTCGCCTGATCCTAATTCTTCAGTTGGTGATTCAATAGTACTAGTTTTAGTTGTTTCACTTCCTGAATCAGAAATTGGACCTGAAGTTATTTTATCAAAATTAGAAATAATTGCAGCGATTATTGTTGCCAAAGCTAATATTACTGTTGCAACGCCTATGTCTAATTTCCAGTCACGAGGAGCTGACATGATTTAATCCTCCTGTTATCGTTTCTGCGCATCGTTTAGATGCAGGATAATTATTTGTAGTAAATCTCTGTGAGATCCAAAGGAACTATGTATTTATATTCAGAACGGAAGTCGAAGAACAACTCGTTAATGAATTTGACTTTGTCTCTTGAAATGTTGATCAGAATATAATTATCCAGTACAGCTTTCTTTAATTCTTCTTTCTCACTAAACGCAGCAAGAGCGTCAACACGCTTGGAAAACTTAACAGAATCAGATAATCCGGCATATTTAGTCAAATCTCTTAATTGTTTTATAGAAAGATGCCGCAGGTAATTATCTGAATTGTTGGAATATACGATGCCCAGTTCAGGTATCCCTTCACAATTCAAAGCATTATACAACGGCTTTTCATATGGGCAGAAAAATTCTAACGCTGTTGTTAGAGATCTGACCACCTGATAAATTACACGGAATATTTGCTCTCTGTCTGTTTGAGATAGAGATATAAATCGATTCTTAATTGAGCTGTAAGTATTCGCATCGAAGTCAACCGCATTTTTACCGTAAAAGATAAGCCCTTTTTCAAGGTTCTTTCTATATAAACAACCTGCATGGTTTTCATCGTTATTGAAAACACACTCTTTTAATTCAGAACATTTGCGATAAGAACTGCAGCACGCGAAGCTATCTTCGGCACTCTGTTCGGCTTCGTTGGTGATAGGTTGATGGTTTATATCATCAAAGGTAATTTGTTGCATACATATTCCTCCAATTGCAAATTAATTATTTTTTAATCTTGCTGAGTGCGTTGATAATTTGTATAAATAAATCCCCTTTAATGGCTCCCTTGAAATAAAGATCTGTATACTTTTTTATTTCAGATTCAGTATCAAAAAGAGCGGCGGATTCAGCAGAGTATTTGGGAAGATCAGTTATATAGCCACACTCTATGGCAACTCTATATATGTGTTTGCATGGTAGTCCTCTCATTGCAAAATCTACACAGTCACAGTTACTTAAGCTAACAGTATATGTACCTCTTGAGCCACAAATAGTTCCACATTCCATGTCCTTTGAAACATCAGTGTCTTTCTTTTTTATTTCAGTTGCCTTTACAATTCGCTTGATCTGTTCAATATCAGAGTGTATATCGGCATTCCAACCGCCAAAGTCGTTGATTTTCATTTTATGCTTCCTTTCAACGTAAGTAAAATTGCATTGCTATAACAAATAATGATATTTTGTAACAAAATTAATGCTATTTGTCAAATAATATGCTATAATCATATTAGCATTACCGGTGGTGACTATCTTGGAAAGGAGAACTCAAAGTGTCTGAGAACACCAATAGCCCTGCCGAATTAGGTAGCGAACGTGAACTGACTGAGCTGGAAAAAACCATTGTTAGCGATTTCAAACAGCTTAACGAGGAAAATCAGTTAGCTGTGATTGACTTCATTTTATCGCTCCTGAAATGATATGATATTTCTGACCCGCTGCTCTGACTGCAGCGGGTTATTTTTTTTGCTGATTAGCAAGAATCCCTCTGATTTGTGCGAGAACTATCTCCTGCTGCTCTGGAGTTAGCATTGTAATCAAAGATATCAATGCACTTTCTGTTTCCGAGTTCAAACAGATGTACGCTTGTGGATTGTTTGTTTTTCCAAGGAGATAATCAATTGAACACTTAAAATAATCAGCTAGTTTAATTAAGGTTTCTCCATTTGGGATAGATCCTCCCTTCCATTTAGTACACGTTGCATTTGATACGCCAATTTTTTTAGCAACAGCATTTGGAGATATATTATTCAAGTCACACAAAGTAGTGAAATTTTCCCAAAACATAGAACCTCCACAATAACCAAAAATCCAGCTTAAAAACTGTGCAATTATACAAAAACTAACCAAAGTTAGAATATATCTAAAAATAGTTATTGACAATCTAACCTAAGTTAGATATAATATAAGCAAGGTTAAAGAACTTAACCACATTATAACACATGGAATAGGTTATGTCAATAGAAGCAATGGGCAAATTGTGCAGCAAACAAGGTGGTGAGAAAATGACAATTACAATGAGCGGTAAAACAATAGGAGAAAACATCAAACTGGCGAGAATGCAGGCTGGTATCAGCCGGGCTAAGCTCGCCGAGGAACTCTGTGTTTCGGAGGTCATGGTGTACAAGTATGAAACCGATTCGGCAAACGTACACCCGCGCAAGCTTAAGAAGATTGCAGAGGTCTGCGGTGTGTCGGTCGAGGAGCTTACAGCGATAGGCGCTTGATTGCAAGAAAATTGCCCTAAGATTCGAAGGACTTAGGGCATAAGAGAGGGAGGTGACACATTATGGTGAAACGTGGCGGCTTAGAACTGGCGATGCCAGAAGCCGTGTGGGAACACATGTTTAAGGAACCTGAGGAGCAGAAAAAAGCCGAAACAATACTTCAGACTTTGGACGGAATGAGTATTGCTTCGGCAAAGGAACTGCTCACCAAGTGCGAGCAGTGTTTAGGAACGCTGATTATCCGTTCCTGCGAATGTCCGCAAGTTCCTCAGAAATGAGCTCCTGAGTTTCCACGAAGAAGTGGGTGAACTCTCTAGGGCTGGAAAAGCTCTTGTTACATTTTTGTATGTACAGCAGCGCAAGTTTTTCAGCAAGTTCATCTAAATCTTCATCCGTGAAGTGAAGGTCATTAATACCCATTATCATTTCTCCTTTCGTATTATTTCAGCTCGGCAAAGCTGATAAGCTAATTATAACACGAAACAAGGGAAATTACAAGGAGGTGAACCTAACATGTTTACAAATAGAACCTCCGACGGCAGAAACAACATCTGCGGCATAAAGGTCAAGGAGCTCCGCAAGGGATTAAGAATCTCGCAGCGTGAGCTTTCCGACAGACTTATTGTTAACGGCCTGGACATCGACAAGAACGCTGTACAGCGTATCGAGTCCGGACAGAGATTTGTAACGGACATTGAGATAATCAACCTCGCAAAGGTATTCAATATTTCCGTTGAAGAACTTATCAGGAGGTAAAACAAGTGCTGACAACAGCAGAACTGAACAACAAACTCAATGAGCTTACCATCGAATACCGCAAGGTAGTCGATATCGGAAACGCGACAGAGATCCTGCGCTGGGTGCTTTCAACAGCCGAATTCATCAGAGAGATGTATGAGGAAGCAATCTTGGTAAAGGGAATGACCGAGAATGAGCGCGAGGCCTTTACGCTTGCGAACTGTGCAAGTGACCTTAACCGTAAAACAATAAAGGCGCTACTAATAGACCGCCTTTCAAAGGAGGCAGCGCAGAAATGAACAAGAAAGAGGACAAGATACTCGCACTTAATGCTTTGGTGAAAGCGCTGATATGTACAAAGGCGGGCTGCGATGTTGAGGAAATAGAAGTTGCCGATAACGGTGACACAGCGGTGATTTATTTCATTGATGGCGGTTCCAAGCGAGTTAATATTGCGCTTGATAGTGCAATTGCGGCAATTGTTGATGTTTGCAAGGCGTTGATGTGAATGGCAAGCAAGTGAACAAGCCCCAATGACATACAATGAACGGAGGTGATTATTATGGCACGACCGACCCCGAAAGAAATACTGGAACTCAAGCCGCATATCGTCGAGCACGTCTACGATGAGAACGGAAAAGAGATCGGGTGGATAGCAGACAACTTCGTCGTTCAGACGCAGAAAGAGGTTGATGATATCCTCAAGGAACTCGGCAGGATCTGGGGCGAATCGTGCGCCCGCAAAGCCCGCGAAAAGCAGCTTGCCTCAAAGCCCTGACATTACGGCAAGCTATAAGAAAGGAGAAATTATGCCTAACTATTTTGGGAAGCAAAGGCTCGTCCGAATCCTTTACAATTATCTGGAGTGGACAGCTCCGGAGAAACTCGCAGAACTTAAGCGCGAACTCAAAGAAGCAGGCGAATACAGAAAGTACGAAATCAAGTACACGAAGCGCCGTGGCGACGAGTGGCTCAAGGCTCATATTTACTTTGATCGCATCGAATATCGCTTTGAGATGCATGCTTGGGGGAAAGAATCCAAGCGTGTTACCCTCATCGAAAAGAAAGTCATTGGCGACTACGACGACGAGAGCATTACGCAAACCTTTGCCGGAACCGCCCACTATGATGAGAACTTTAACCCGGTGGATACAGATACATCACATTGCAGTGATTTGCTGGCTTTGCAATCGATTGCAAAAGTCGGACAAGCTTCGTAGCAATATAAGGACGGTGAACAAGATGAGGAAAAACAAAAGGCGCACAAGAGCCGAAACAGTACCTAAGTACGCGATAATCACGATGTGCGGATTGATCATCTTCACGCTGGCGAACGATTCCGCAAATGCCGAACGCATATTCAACAGCGTGGGTGGCGAGGCGGTGTTCGTTCTTCTGCCGGTGCTGTGGTGGGTCATTGAAAGAACAATAAAGGATTCGGTTGCGGAAGCCAGGAAAGCCAAGCGCAACAGAAATGAGAGGACATGGCGATGAGCGAGAAGAAAACGCTACACAATGTGTGGCTCATACAGGACAAGGTTCCAATTGATGAGTCTGCGGACAATGTTCCGGTCGATGATCCAGATGCCCCTGAGAGAAAGCCCAAGTATTTTGCTGGACTGGCAATAAGTGAAGTCACCGGGAACCAGGTTTCAAGGTTTGAGCCGCTTTCCGCTGCTACTAAAGTATATAAGAATGAGAAAGGTGCGAAAATAGGCGCACGCATGGCGGACAAGTACTATGAAAGTCCGTTCATTACCCCGGTGTTCGTTGAGTACGCGGAGTTTGATGTGCCGGAAGAACCGCCGAAGTCCTCACCTCCTGCTCCGAAGGAGCCGCCGGCGCGTACTCCTTTGTCTGCTGTTCCTGAAAGCGAACTTGGTGGTTGGATTGCGCTGGACAAGCTTTGCGGCAACTATCCGCTGATGCTGCGGAAAAAGGTCGGCACCATTTTCCGTTTTGCAATCGCTTTCAGCGAAAATGATATCCGTTACTTGCCTGCCGAAGAAATTTTCGCCTGGACGCGGTACTTTGAGGAATGCACCAGCTTCGTAATTGGCAGGATCCGCAACCGCCGCATAGCCGAGGGCAAGGACCCGGACGGCGCTGACGACTGGAAGAAAGGCAGCGGTACATAATGGCGACACAGATATGTCCGATCTGCAAGAAGGGCGAAGACCATGAAGTTGGTTCATGGGTAAGATGTCCGCGATTTGCAGCGCCTGTATGCATGGAGCACTGCAACGAGTGCAGGTTTTTCAGCGGATACGAAACATCGGTAGTTCACTGCTACTTCGGCAGCAAGGACGAGCCGAACACAAAAAAATAAAGCCTTGAGCAAAGACTCAAGGCTGAAACAAAACAGGGAAATGAATTAAAAATATCCTACTTAAATTATACATCATTTCCCTTTAAAAGTCAATAGGGAGTTTTCAAAAAAAGCGGCGGTAGAGCCGCTTTGACGGCCTTGTAATGAGTATTAACTTTTCGGACATTTTGTTCTTCAAGCGGAAAACTCCCTCGACAGTCAGGGGGAATGATAGTGAGACGGAATTTTATCCGGGAAAAGGCATTCGACGCTCGGAACAGTCGATACAAAGAGGTGGAGCTTTTCGAGTATTCGGAGGAGGAGCAGGAAGCAGTAAGGCAGAGGAGGAAAACACGCACCAGGGCTTCTCCTCCTAAAATCAAGAGCCTTAATGATAAGAACAGCAGAAAGCACTTCCGATGGCTCTTGTTCAACAACTTTGTCGAGGGTGATTATCTTGTTTCACTGACCTTTGACAACGAGCACATACAAAAGAGCATTCCTGAACGTAAGAGGGAATTTACCAATTACATAAAGTGCTTAAGGCGTTTATATGTTAAGAACGGTCTTGAATTAAGATACCTATACGTGATTGAAGGTGTGAACGACGAAGCGCGCTTCCATTATCACCTGGTTATCAATAGCGGGAACGGTAAAGTTACAAGAGATGAGGTTGAGCGGCTGTGGAAGTGTGGCGAACATACGAACAGCAAGCGTTTGCAGCTAGACAGTGATGGTACCTTTACCTCTCTTGCAGTCTACTTGATGAAGTCCAAGGATACAAAGAAGAAATGGGAACGCAGCTGGAATGGTTCGCATAACCTCAAACGTCCGGAAATCACCACCGATGATAACAAGGTATCAAGAAAGACCATGCAGAAGATTCAAGACGCTGCACGAAACGACGAGGTCAGAGTGATCATGAGCAAGGTATATCCGAAGTTCAAGGTCATTGATTATGAGATTGGTCAAAACCCTGTCACAGGTCGGGATTATGCAAGGTTCAGAATGATCAGGCTCGAGTAGAGCCAGATACAAGCGAACTCAGCAGTAATGCGGGTTCAGGCAACAAAACAGGTCAATTACCCCGGACATGAGCGGCGCAAAGCCCAAAAAGCCGCGCGAAATCAATCGGGGTGCTATATAGGAGGAATTTTATGAACAGCGAAACACTTAAGCAGCTCGGAGAACCGAGCAACGATATGGAGCGTGAGATATTTGAGTATCTCACTGCTTGCAGTGACCCAGAACTTGATACGCGAATCCTTGAAAAGAAACTCAGCTTAGAGGGGTGTCTGGAGTTTTGCTTCAAGAAAGGCAAGGCTAATGAGGTCAAGGTCAAGAATTACGGTATATCCAAGATATCAGAAGAGCAGCATTGGAAGTGGGTTCGTGGATATTTCGGCATAAAAGAAGAAAGTGTGTCAGCAGGAAAGCCGCTGCCGATCCCTGTGCAGATGAGCGCAAAGAAACCTGTCATCAGCTTTGATGACCTTCTTTAAGGTGGTGCTGGTATGATAGCATACAAGGAACTGTCGGGAACAATGTTCACCGAGAACATCACCTTCAAAATGAAAGCATCAAAGTCAAGATATAGCAGGAACTATGAATCAACAGGTGTGTATACTGCTGAAACGGTATTCACTAAAAAGCATACTTGCGTCTTATCCGTATGCCTCTATTTGCCCACTGAAAAAGAAAACGAATGGACGCTGGGAGAGAGGCATTTTCTTACCGAGAACGGGGAAATGGCAAGCGAGGCGTACCTCGGTGATGGCGCATTCAAGCGTGGTGAGTTCAAGATAGGCAATGGAAATGTTTCGACACGATGGGGCTACGATTGGTATTGCAGTTTTTCATGGACTTTACGGAGCGGTTTCGCAGACGCATATGCGTTTCCATATGGTGATGCAGATAAGACAATAGGAGATTTCCTGAAACGGTTTGACGCTTTTGCAGGATATGATGTACATAATTCCGACTTCAATCCAAAAAGTATGTTAAGCTGGTTAGCGGATTATCAGGTTGATTTCTTCAACGATAAAATCAAGAAAGCCACACAGCGCCGCAATGCTAGGGTTAGGGATCTTATGTATCCATATTCTGACACCCCCGAGGATATGAAGAAATGGATATTTACCGAGCGGCTCAAATTAGCTCCGTGGTTTTACAGCTACTCCCACAAGCATACTCAGAAGGGCAAGTGCTCTGTATGCAAGAACGAATCGCAATTGGACGGAGTTAGGGATTACGCAAAAAGAATATGTCCTGTGTGCGGAGCAGAAATTCAGTGTATTAATATACGCGCAAAACGTTATACAGCATATTGCGCCAGTAAGATAGACTGGGCGAAAAGCTGTGACACCGTATATCATCAGATATTATCGGATGGCAAGTTTCTTAGCCGGTACTTCTTTTCTATAACACGCTATGAGTATGACATTAATACAGGCGAAATAAACAGAAAAGATGAATTAACCGAATACCGCCGTGATTTTTGGGAAATTGTTCGTGAACAGCAAATTGCAGCGCTTGACTCGGTTTACGAAAAGAGAGCTGAATGGGAGAAAGTTAGTCGGAGATCTATTCGGTATGTTAAGCTCGGAGCATGCTGGCCGGGAAATCTCGTTGAACTGGTTCACGCAACTGGGATACCAACTATACAGAACATGGACATTGCCCCTCTCTGTGCAAAGTGGGGCAGGCACATCATAGAATTGCTGAATGGCTTGAAAACGGCTCCTGTTGTAGAAAACCTTGGTAAAGAGGGTTTACACAGTCTTGCAGAGTCAATTATTTATGGTTATGGCGCTGCGGACGGGCTTGGAGTATGCTCTTCAAACAAGCCGTATAAATACCTCGGAGTGAGCAAAACAATTCTTCCTTTTTTCGCTGAAATTGATGTTTCTGTTTTTCAGGTAAAAGTGTGGAGAGAACTTGGGCTGACGGAAAAAGACATTAAGGCATTTTGTAAGCTTTGTAACGAATGTGCTGAGCATTTAAGCGAGGTTTCAAAGATTATGCTTAAATATCGGTTACCCATTGTTCGTCTTAGCAACTATCTTGAAAAGCAGCGGACAAAAATGCAGCGTAAATCCGGTGTAGGTATTTTCTTCATAGATTATGTCGTGGCAGCGGAGAAGCTTGGATTTGACCTTACTGGAAATCGCGAATTATTCTTTCCGCAGGACATAAAGAAGGAGCATGACAGGTGCAATGACTTGGTATTCATTAAGGAATCTACGGTTCAGAATGAACATTTGCAGAGAAGAACGAAACTGCTTGAGCGGCTTTCATACAAGGATAAGAAGTTTATTATTCGACCGCTGAGGACAATACAGGACTTTGTCAACGAAAGCAATAAGCTGGATCATTGCGTAAAGACTTATACCAAGCGGTGTGTTGAAGGAACTGCAAACATTTTCGGACTAAGGAAGATTGATGAACCAGACGAGCCGTACTTTACTGTAAACATAAGCAGCGACGGTAGGCTCATTGAAAATCACGGTCTTCACAACGTCTTGCCGACTTCAGATGTCAAAGCCTTTGTTGATAAGTGGCTTAAGGTTGTAACTAAACGGTTGGAAAAGGAACCGATTGATGCATCCGAGAAGGAAGATACCAAACAGAATATACGAATAGGAGCGTAACACATGAAAACATGCCAGTATTACAAGGGCACCGAGCAAGTCGGTGCTGATTCGACAAGAATCCTCTGCTCATACATGGCGAGCGGCGGAAAAGTTTTCAAGAACAATGACCCGGAAAGCGCAGCTCTGATACAGTGCTGCTGGCACGCAGAGAAAGCGGAAAAGGAGTGTCCGCTTTGGGACGTTGAAACGGCGGGCACCATTCTGGACAAGCCAGACGCAGTTTCGAATGATGAGGACGAAGATGTTGACGGAATCGAATTCAACGAAGGTGAAAAGCTTCAGATGCTTGCGGACGGATTCCGCAAGATGAGCAAGACGTGCCCCTACTACTCCAGCGAACATGGCAAGGTCGAGGTGAACTCTTTCGGCGCTATGGAATTCGAATGTGAACACACCAAGATGATATTTGCCGAGGAGAGCAAGGCAGGAGAATGGCTTGAAAGATGTTGCTTGGCACCGGAAAAGTGCTATCATTACCGTAAGGCTAAAGAAGAGAAGGGACAGCCAGTGGAACAGCAGACATTCACGACGGAGATTGCAGAAAAGGCGGATACTTCAATATCAACTGAACGTCAGGACAGAGCGGCGCAGCTTACGCAGCGGATCATGGCCAATGGCAAGATAGCCGCAAGCTCCATGATAGAGATGGGGCGTGATCTCAAGACAGTCCGTGACGAGCGGCTCTTCACTGAGATGGGGTATGAGAATTTCGAGGAGTACTGCGAAAAGAAGATAGGCATAGGCAAGCGCCATGGCTATAACTTTATACAGATTTACGAGAAATTCGGCGAGGAAAAGCTGGGACAGCTTCAGCAGCTCGGTATTACCAAGCTGCTTGAAATTGCGAAACTGGATGACGAGGACGCCGATGACCTCATGCAGAATAACGATGTGAATGCCCTTTCAGTACGCGAACTCAGTGCAAAGGTGGACGAATACCGCAACAAATTCGAGCAGTTGACCTTGCAGCTCGAGGAAGAAAAGAGCAAAAACGCCGAAAGCGACTCCCTTGAATCGCAGGTTGAAGAACTTAGGAAGCAGCTTGAAGCTGCACGTCAGGCTAACGAGAACATGAAGTCAGGCGCACATAATGCGGAAAAGCACTTTGAAGAGCAGAAAGCAGCCTTGCTTAAGGAAAAGGAAGCGCTTTCAGAGCAGATCAGGGAGCTTGAAAGCCGACCGACTGAAAAGACAGAAATCTCCGAGGAAGAACGGAACGCACTCATTCAGCAGGGACGCGATGAAATGTGTAAAGAAAAAGACGAGGACTGGAGCAACGTCGTTGAACTGGCAAGAAAGACGGCGACCCGAAATACAGAGAAGAAATTTACTGAGGAAATCAGCAGTCTCAAGATTCTGAACGATGAGCTGCGCAAGGTCGCTGACGGTGCCAAGGAGTCCACGAAGAAGTACAAGGACGAGCTTGAAAAACTGAAAGCCGAAAACACTGCTTTGCAATCGAATGCACAGGTGGTCGAGGCTCCTGCACCTGCTCCGACGAGCGGCGCACGGGATAAGGTAAAGTTCTACTTTAAGCAGATAGAAACAGCATTCGCTGCCGCGACAGAGGCTGTGTCCGAGGCTGATACCGAAGAGCGTGCCGAGCTTACTTCTGCGCTTAAGAAGGCGTTAGAGCGCATGGGCTCGATATTAGAACAGACCTAATAACGGGAATGCCAGATTGAATTCGGGTGGGGAACATTCCCTACCCGGAAACAATCCATGTTGAAAGGGGAGAAATTGTGAAGAAAAACAATGAAATCCAGAACAAGTGCGGTCATTGCAAGTATGCCTACGTCAAGAAGTACGGGACAAGCGTGTACTGCCAGATTCACGACGATACGCTTAAAGGCATCAGTTCAAAGGCTTGTGAGAAGTTCGAGGAACGACCGGATAGAGAAAAGGAGAGAGCAACATGACCAAAGAAGAACTTCTGAAAACAGCAAAGCCTATCCTTTTCAACACCGAGATGGTGCAAGCAATTCTGAATGGACTTAAAACAACGACAAGGCGGTATGTAAAAGCCAAGAGTAAAAACGCGTGTGGATTTTATGTTACATTCCGAGAGTCTGATGGCTCTTTTACGGGCGTATATGACTATGACGAAAACGGAAAGATGTTTGAAAGTCCACAGACACAACCAGCATACAAAGGCGATATTCTCTATGTTAGGGAATCATGGAGCTGGTGTCCTTGTTGGGACTGTGGTATGGAAACAGATGATGGCAAGTGCGCCGATCCCAACGGTCACAGAAGATACAATTCCGAAAAAAAGGAGTATGGATGCTATTATTTCAAAGCATCTGCTCATGCTGGAGAACAGCCTCCAGGTTTTGAACATTGGAAACCCTCAATACATATGCCGAAAGAAGAAGCCCGAATATTCCTGCGGGTAACTAATGTGAGGGTGGAAAAGGTGCAGGACGTTGTCACCGGTGATTACCGCACACCTGGCAACATCAACGCCGAGGGCTTGTACAAGCCCTGCGAGAAGTGTATGCATCACAACGGAGATTGCAAGGATTTCATCGGAGATAACACATGCCGGCTAGTTAACAGCTTTGCTGCCTTATGGAACGGAACGGTTTCTAAATCAGATCTTGAAGTATACGGTTGGGCGGCCAATCCATGGGTTTGGGTCATTGAGTTCGAAAGGATAAAGGTGGATTGAAATGGCTGATACAACAAACTGGCTCGAAAAGACCAAGGAAAGTTACAACGACTACTACAAAACATATCGTGCTGCGTGGTGCAGACGTTCCGGATTGCCGATGATGGACTCCTCCTGTTGGAAACAGATCCAGGTGGAGGATCTCTACACCGTTTCCCGTGCCAAGAAAAAGCACGTCAGCATTGATATGAAGCACGTTCGTGCATGGTACAGAGTTTGGAACGGCTATGTTCCCATGTTCCGAGCGTCACGGAAAGACGGTGATAACAGTGGCTGAACAGAGAAGAGCTCTTACTTCTTTTGAACGTCAGCAGATCTATGGTAAATTCGGCGGTCACTGTGCTTACTGTGGCTGCGAAATCACTATCA
>UMLR01086435.1_pt1 | contig 16827 bp, 10 predicted proteins | sample 1966741 | NCBI WGS metagenome assembly UMLR01 (sample SAMEA4836207, study PRJEB28245) | human gut metagenome | biome: gut microbiome; material: fecal sample | place: Denmark | collected 2008 | reverse complement strand
AATGTAACCAAGACCGGTTGCAAGGCCTGCGCCTGAGGCTGCGGCGTCTGCTGCATGTACCGGTACACTTCCAAAGAGCATGATTCCGGCTACAAGGAAGGTTCCAAAGTAAGAAAGAACATTGAAGGCAAGTGCGCATTTATAACGTCCTTTATTTTTTTCTCCGAGCAGGTAATATCCGAATGGAATGAAAATGCTTAAAACCAGTGCGGCAATGAGAATAAGTTTAGTTGCTAAAGTCATGATAATTTCCTCCTAAAATGAAAAACTAATTTTTTGCAGTACCTGTATAAGGTTTAAATTCGCGGCCGCTGCCTTTGTAGAAGCGGCTGAACATCTCGTAATAGACAAGTCTCAGAACCTGGATTCCAACGATCAGTCCTTCGAATCCACATACAAACAGGTTGCCGAGTACGATCACTACCCAGTTAATATGCCCGCTTTCGGCACCGGCAAGCATCAATACAACCTCCATGATGGAAGCGTGGCTGACTGCGAATGCACCGATACGGATAAAGGAAAGCGTATTTGAAAAATAGCTGAGCAGGGTTTCAAATAATTCAAAGAATGCCTGGGTGACAAACATTGCTTTGCTTTGTTCCATTTTTTCGGTTTTCTTTTTGATCTTGTTCGTCAGCGGCTCTTTCAGTGCGATCAGAAGAAGCGGTACTCCGAACATCACTGCAAGAACGATTCCACCCGGCAGAGAGTGACCTGTCATGAAAAGAACGATGCAGGTAACTGCTGCCCCGTAGAATATCAGCCCTGCCACGCCGTTTGCATCAAACCAGGTTGCTTCGGTATCTTTGGCACGAATGCCGTTGATAATATGGAAAATCATAGAAATCAGGATGATTCCCATACCAAAAGCAATCGATACGATAAATACGGTATTCAGTTTTCCGATAAACGGTAAGGTGGTCATATGATTGATCGGTCGGATCCATTTGGCTTCTATAATGTCTTCAAATCCAAACACACTTCCAAACATAAATCCAAAGAAGGTGGAGAAGATTCCGGCAAGTGATACGATTCCGGCAAGGTTCATTTTCTTTGTGAAATACAGGATCGCACCGCCGATAAAGAGCAGCAGCCCCTGACCGACATCCCCGAACATGGCACCGAAGATAAAGCTGTACATGATACCTACAAAAATGGTCGGATCCATCTCACCGCTCTTGGGAAGTCCGTACATCTTGATGAACATTTCAAATGGTTTGAAAAGCTTTGGATTCTCAAGCTTGGTAGGAGGTTCTCCAAAATACTGTTCCCGGTCCTCTTCTACTACGATATAAACCTTGTCATCTCCCTGTGCCTCTTTGATAAATGCATTTGCATCTTCTTCGGACATCCAGCCGCAGAGGATGTAGTATTCTTCCTGCTCGTCTGTCTCGGTTCGTGCCGCAAATTTCCGAATATCAAAGTTATCGGAAAAACGTTCCAGCTGAATTCTTGCACCGAGTAGTCTGGAAGCGTTCTTGCGGAACATCTCCTGACGTTTATCCTTCACTGCCTGGATTTCATCGGTCAGATTCTGGACTTCTTTATCCAGGCTCCGGTAAGCTTCCAGCGGGGTTCCGCCAAAGTCTTCCAGCAGATCGACTTTTTCAAAGTGGAGAGACCGCATGATCGAATCGACCTTTCCTGCATCAGCATCCGATACAAAATAAACGCCATAGACATAAGAGGCATCTCTGGAGCCTTCCAGAAATAATGCATCAATGTCTTCAAGAAGCGCTTTTTCCAGCCGGTGATAATAATCCACATTGATTTTTCCAAATCTTGTGCGGATGTATTTGTACTGCATGATCTCATGCAGGTCAAAATCCAGAGAAGTAAAAGGTTCCAGGACTTTCATACGTGCCTGGATATTCTCTCTCTTTTTTTTCAGTTTTTCTTTTTGCTGCTGCAGATCCATGTAGTCATGATTGATAGAACGAATCATCTCAAGGATCTCGTCTTCGCTCTGATCAAAGGATGGCTCTGCTGGCATGTCTTTCATATATCCCAGAAACTGTGTCACTTTTGCGAGTGGATCACGGTAAGGGTTCATTTCCAGAAATGGCATCAGATTATCTACTGTCTTGAGCTCCGTGAGTGCATTTTCAAGCTGCATCTCATATTTGGAAAGATACCGGTTTGTCATGCGGTCGATGTCGGCGCGTGGTCCGGTAATGCTCAGGAACTTCATCTTAACAATCATTTCGCTGTTCCTCCTATATAAGTTAATGTCTCACGTGCAGGAAGTCCGTAGCGAACACATTCGAGCACAGTTGTAAGCTTATCAAGCTCCTCCTCTTTCAGAAAAAGATAGGTATTCACGGTTGCGATGGAATAAGGGTTACTTCTTCTGTCTGCCAGGTAGAGACGGTACAGGCAGTCTTTGTAAATCGTTTCGATGGACGCTGGTGTCTGAGTATCGGTGTGACGCAGATAAGGCGTTCTGGTAACCAGCTTTAAAAATTCATCGACAGACGGTGCTTCTACAAGATCCTTCAGCTGATCTACATGAATCCGGTAGTGTATCGGGATCAGCAGTGTGGAAATATCCGGCGGAAGCATGTTGTAATATTTTTTTGCACGGTAGATCCACTGCAGGTTCAGCAGGTCGATCTTTGCTCCGGCATCTCTGGTGAAAATTTCCAGTTCCTTATGCTTCAGAATCTTTTTGCGTTTCTTCCACATGGTTGTAAAATAGTACAGATTCAGTGCCAGATCGTAATCAAAAAGGGTAGGGTTCTCCACATTTTCCAGACGTTTTAACGGCGCATAGTATTCTGTGCCCTTTAAATTTTCCACCAGCTCACCGATATTCCCCGAAGTGATCAGTTTATCGATGGAGAGATCCGAATATTTGTCGAAGAATATTTTCTTATGATCCAGATCAAAAGGCTTCTGATAGTGGTTGAATACAATACGCAGACAATAGTTGATCAGATTCATCTCGTAGCGCTTCAGATAAAGCTCCAGGAATTTTTTCTGATCCATTCCGGAAAAACGGTACAGGCGTGTATAATCACTGTAAAGTGACTGCACAAGAAGCTTCTCAATCTCACCGCGGTGAAGACGGTTTTCGTCCATATCTGCAAGGACATTCCGATATCCGGGATGTTCTTTGAGATAAGCAGCAACTTCGGTTACTGTATGAAATGCGGCGATGTTCTGGAAATCTTCATCAGTGAGCAGTTTCGCCTGCATGGCGCGTACTTTTGTTACGATGCCACTGTATGCAAGTAAATTTCCCATATGCTATCCCTCTATGATACGTCTGACAATTTTCTCGGCATATGCCGTATGCTTCTCTTCAAAATCTTTTTTAAGTTCTTCGATCGCTGTCTGGTTCTTACGGTTCTGCCTTGCAAGAATCTCATCCATCTGACGGTTTAATCCTTTGTGGATATCGTTCAGCTCCTTTTGGGTGTGATCTTCAAGTTGTTTGTCGAATTGATTGCGTTCATTTTGAATGCGTTCTTCCAGTTCTGATTTCTCCAGTTCCGCGTGTTCCACAACAGCTTCGGCTGCGTGTTCGATTTCGGAGAGCTTTTTAACAATATGATCCATTGTCCGACTCCTTTCTTAAAAATTATTTATACATTTTTAATAATGCATACATATTCTACTACTTTAAATTAGAAAATTCTACTAAAAAATAAGAGAATATCATAAGAATATTCTGTACAAAACTTATAAAATGTATTTTTGGGTTTTCAAATATTTCAGAATAGTATAAAATAAATAAGGTTATACATATTTTCACTAAAGGAAGAGAAAGATATATGAGGTTAAGAAATGTACCGGGAGCAGATGCTTATCTGACAGCTCATCCCCTTGTAATTAAAAATGAGACCAGATATCGCGGCACCTGGAAAGAGACTTTTCAGAATCCGGAGAATCCGATCCATATTGAGATCGGGATGGGAAAAGGACAGTTTCTTCTGACACTTGCAAAGGAGAATCCATCCATCAACTATATCGGTATCGAACGTTATTCAAGCGTACTGCTTCGGGCGCTGGAACGCTTTGACAATGACGAGGAATACAAGGATGTCAACAATATTCGTTTTATCTGTATGGATGCGACAAATCTGCCGGAGGTTTTTGCTGTCGGAGAGATTGACAAGATTTATCTGAATTTTTCAGATCCGTGGCCGAAAGCACGTCATGCAAAGCGCAGACTTACTTCCAAGCAGTTTTTTGAGCGGTATGACAAGATCCTTGCCTTTGACGGAGTCGTTGAATTTAAGACAGACAACAGAGAGCTGTTTGATTTTTCACTGGAGCAGGTGGAGTTGGCAGGCTGGGTACTTCTGGCGAAGACCTATGATCTTCACAATGATCCGACACTCAGCAGAGGGAATGTTATGACTGAGTACGAGGAGAAATTTTCCGGGCAGGGACATCCGATCCATAAACTGATCGCAATGCGCCAGTAAGACAATTGAATAAAATGCAACAGGCAGATCATAAAGGCGCTGAGTGCGTAAGATGATCCCTGGCAATATAAGAGACAGCAGATACGGAGCAATCCGCACATCGGCTGTCTTTTTGCATATATTGTAGAAAGAGGAAATCAGGAAGGAACAGATATGCGGAAAAAGCATCATTTTCAGAATTGTATGCGGGGGTTTTGCTATAAGAATCCAAGATTTAATAAAAAGCTGATCTGTTTCAGAAATTCTTTTCAGGAAGTCTATAAAATCTTAAACCCGAAATGTGGATGCCACTAAATCCAGTCCTTTTTACATAGCCTGAGATGGCAGAAATGAGGAAAGTGTATGGGTATCGCATTGATCACGAAGGATTATGAAAATACAGTCGGAAAGCAGAGGATGCCGGTAATTGTGGAGTTTTACGCATCATGGTGTCCAAAGTGCGGAATGATGTATCCTGTTGTGGAAAGGATTGCCAGCCGGTATCAGGGAAAATGGATTTTTTATAAGATTGATATTGATATATCGAAAGAGATTGCAGAGTATATAGGCATTGAGATCGTACCGACGTTTGTGGTGTACAGAGATGGAAAAATCTGTGGATATACAACCGGAGTTCTTCCAGAAGAAACTCTGGAAGAACGAATCCGGGAAATGTTAAGAAAATAATTGGTGGAATCAATTATTCGTATGATGAATATTTTGCGCAGATTGCATTGACTTGCTATGTTAAAATTCGAATACAGCAACACCGTATGGCGGAAGATCGTAACCAAATGAATATGGTCTTCCATCACATTCCTGTTTCTTTGCTTTATATACTGCCGGGCGGGCTTTTCCGCTTCCGCCATACTGCAATTCATCACTGTTCAGTACCAGGCGGTACTGTTTGCCGCGTGGTACGCCGACACGGTACTCCGGTCGTTCGATCGGTGTGAAGTTACATACGAATAAAAGGTTCTTTTTTGCGCCCTTTGAATGACGGATGAAGCTGTAAATACTTCGTGAGCTGTCATCTGCATTGACCCACTCAAAGCCTTCCATGCAGGTATCCTGTTCATACATGGCTTTGTTGTGTGTGTAAAGATGCAGCAGGTCACGGTAGAAATTCTGGAGTGCCTGATGCTCCGGCTCTGCAAGGAGATACCAGTCAAGCTCACGCGCCTCGCTCCACTCACGTAGCTGTCCGAAATCCTGTCCCATGAAAAGAAGCTTCTTGCCAGGATGTCCCATCATGAAAGCATATCCGACTTTCAGGTTGGCGAATTTCTCAAATCCAAGACCAGGCATCTTATTGAGCATAGAACATTTTAGATGTACCACTTCATCATGTGATAATACAAGAATATAATTCTCGCTGTATGCATAGGTTAAGGCAAATGTCATACCGTAGTGGTCGCCTTTGCGGAAATATGGATCCAGCTTCATGTATTCGGTAAAGTCATGCATCCATCCCATGTTCCACTTCAGGCTGAATCCAAGACCATCATCTTCCGGTTTGCCCGTTACTTTTGGCCATGCAGTGGATTCTTCTGCGATCATCAGTGCGCCAGGGTTACGTCCGGTAGTAACGGAATTCAGATGCTTGAAAAATTCGATTGCTTCCAGATTCTCATTGCTGCCGTATTTGTTGGCGATCCACTGACCGTCTTCTTTACCGTAATCAAGATACAGCATGGAAGCAACAGCATCTACGCGGAGACCATCGATGTGATAATGTTCGATCCAGAACAGTGCGTTGGCGATCAGGAAGTTCTTAACTTCTGCTTTACCATAATCGAAGATCTTGGTTCCCCAGTCCGGATGTTCCCCTTTCTTAGGATCTGCATATTCAAAGGTAGCTGTGCCGTCAAAATCAGCGAGTCCGTGTGCATCGCGTGGAAAATGTGCCGGTACCCAGTCTAGGATTACGCCAATCTTATTCTTATGGAAATAATTGATCATATATGCGAAATCTTCCGGCGTACCATAACGGGAGGTCGGAGCATAATATCCGGTCACCTGATATCCCCAGGAGCCGTCAAATGGGTATTCTGAAATTCCCATCAATTCGATATGAGTATACCCCATCTTTTTTATGTAGTCTGTAGCTGCATGCGCAAATTCACGGTAGCTGTAGAACCCCTCATCTTCACGTCCCGGATGGCGCATCCAGGAACCGATATGTGCTTCATAAATGGAAATCGGTGAGGAATGGAAATCCCATTCTGCCCGGTGCTTCATCCAGACACTGTCACTCCATTTTAAATGGGAGATATCAGCAATCCTTGAGGCAGTTCCCGGTCTCAACTCTGCACTGTTCGCAAATGGATCAGCTTTGTAAAGCTTATCTCCGGTCTGTGTCTCGATACAGTACTTGTAAAGCTGTCCGAGCTGTGCTTCCGGAACAAATGCGGTATAGATTCCAAGCGGTTCCTGACGCTTCATAACGTTTGCATCTTCACTCCAGCCGTTGAATTCACCGATTACGGAAACTGATCTGGCATGTGGAGCCCATACTGCGAAAGATACGCCGGATTTTTTGCCATCTTTTACAAAATGTGCACCCATTTTTTTATAGATTTCATAATGGGTTCCCTGTCCGAATAAATATTGATCTAATTCGCCGATTCTATAATCAGCGGGTTTATCTTTTGTTACAGTTTTTACAGACTTTTTAGCAGCAGTTTTAGCAGCTGCCGGTTTTTTTACAGTAGATTTTTTTACGGCCGTCTTGTGGGTCGTGTTGGTCTGTTGTGCTGTTGTTTTTTTTACTGCCATCCCATTCACCTTCTATCAAAGATATTTAGGAATATTATACTAGAAATAGCGATAAAAAGAAAGAGTTTTGGACAACTTATACACTTCTTATGTAAGATGTCTAAAACTCTTTGTTTATAGTTATCGGTTTGGTCTGCATATACAAAAGAACGCGCCGGAAGCGCGTTCTTTGTAGAAATCTTATGATTTAAAATCATCTTCTTTCAGGATGATGTGGTCTGAATTATCAGTGTTTCTTCCAAATACCCGTTTCACAAGATGTTTTACATTTGCTTTCTGGGAATGTGAAATTGCTTCATCCATGATCTCTTTTACTTCTGCAACAGTAACCGCATGATCTTCTCTCTGCATCATATCGATCCGGCTGTATAATGCAAGGATTCCCATTTCATCGATACGGTATCCGTTTTCCTTAGCATAGGTCTGACCGAATGTAACCAGTTCATCATTGATGAATACCGGAAGCTCCAGTCTGGAAGTAAATTTACGTTTGAATTCGCGATGGGATGCAAACATTCTTTCCAGCGGTTTCTTCTGGTCTTCCAGAAGGAAGAGAAGTTCACCGGTCTGTTCATCCATCATATCATTCAGTTCACGGATGGTTCTGTCATTCATCTTGGAAGCTTTTTCGATGATCAGTGCGCCACCGTTCAGCTTATCGATGATACTTCCGATGTCCTTTTTGTTCAGAGAATCACCGGTTACGATTGCAACTTTACCCTGTTTGAGTCTGCGCTGTTTCTGGATTGCTTTTACAATATCAACTGCGAGGACTGTTTTTCCGCTTCCCTTGCGGCCAAGGATCAGGATGTTGCCTGTGCGGGAAGTTCCATAACGGTTACGGCAACGTTTGTCGTTATCAAGGATTTCAACAAGCTGTTCGCTAACACCACGGATCGGTACGAAGTAAGAGAACAGCTGCTTCTGCTCTTCAGTAAGTCCAAGCTTCAGTCCGATCTCACTTGTTGCACTCAGATCGTAACGACCCTGTACAACGAATCCGGTATCGAATTTACCCATGCGTTCGGTGATTTCATCTTCTGACGGTTCTTCGATTTCAAGAACTTCGTCAATATCAGGAGTTGGCGCTGATTTTGAAGTTTCTTTCTTTGGCTCAGGAGCCGGTTTCTCGTCAAATTCAAGATCAAGATAATCATCACTGCTATCTAATTCTTCTTCATCTTCAAAGGAATCAAGGTCTGCAAAATCACCATCATCTTCGTCAGAATCATGATCATCGATATCGAGAGCAGATTCTTTTTCAAAATCAAAATCCTCTTTATGATCTTCATCTAATTCATCATCAATCTGGTAGTCATCTTCGTCTTCATCCTCGTATTCTTCCTCATCGTCATACTCGGAATCATCCTCATCTTCGTATTCTTCGTCGTCATCATACTCGGAATCATCTTCATCCTCGTATTCCTCGTCGTCGTCATACTCGGAATCATCTTCATCCTCGTATTCCTCGTCGTCGTCATACTCGGAATCATCTTCATCTTCGTATTCCTCGTCGTCATCATACTCGGAATCATCTTCATCTTCGTATTCTTCGTCGTCGTCATACTCGGAATCATCTTCATCCTCGTATTCCTCGTCGTCGTCATACCCGGAATCATCTTCATCCTCGTATTCCTCGTCGTCGTCATACTCGGAATCGTCTTCATCCTCGTATTCCTCGTCGTCATCATACTCGGAATCATCCTCATCCTCGTATTCAGCTTCTTCATCGTAAACCGCATCCGATTCATCATCTTCTTCGGAGTCAACGATTTCTTCAAAATCATTTTCTTCCGGATCTTCTTCGTCAGTGTCTGAAGCTTCTTTGGATGAATCTTCCGGGCTTTCAGTCGCTTCATCTTCTTCATCATCAACGAAATCTTCAGCATCTTCATCGGTGATTTCAGGCTCTTCACCATTTTCAAGCTGTTCCATCAGTTTGCGGATATCATCAGAAAGGATTGGTTTTGTAGCTCCAAGAACTTCCTCTTCTTCTTTCTTCTTCTCGCGCAGGGCTTTTTCTTTCTCAGCTTCCTCCTGGCTCTTTTCAAGAATCTTTGCATTTTCACGCTGGGTTGCTTCCCAGTTGGCAAGAATTTCTTCAATCTTCATCTTACCGGTCATCTGTGAATCGTCTGAAGCAGATTCAGGAGCAACTGCACCACTTGCAACGGCAACACCGGCTTTCAGGGCATCTGAAAGGGAAGCACCGGAAATGGTTGTGGAAATATCGGAAGTGCTTCGAATCCGGGTTTTTGGCTGTGACTCAGCTTCTGGTTCGGAAGCATGTGTCCGGGCCATTGGCTCTGGAAGATCCGGAAGATCAATACTGTCGGTGACATGTACATCTTTGCGGACCTTGTCTGCAATTCGTGGATTCGGTTCCGGACGTCCTTTGGATTTTCGGAAGGAAGGTTTTCTCTTGGAAGAATCCTTACGGCCGATACCATCATTTCGATGATCGTATTTTTCCTGCTGAAGTGGAGTCAGCGGTTTGTATTTCATTTTAAGTTCCATTGCCTGGTATACATAAGTACCTTCGCTGAACCAGAGAATCAGATCATCACATTCATCAAGACATTCGGAAGTCATACCGGCTTCAGCGTATAATCTGGCAAGTTCATATGCCCATTTTTCAACGTATTCAGAATGCTTGAAATCTTCAAGAGCTTCAATCTGTTCTTTGACTGGCGCTTTCTGTGCTTTTAAGATCTTATACCGGAGAATGTACTGGTTTGGATCTTTCGGAGCAAGCTTGACAAATTCTTCGTAGCAATCAGCTGCTTCATCGAAATGTCCCAGCTTCAGAGAAATAATTCCCAGGCGGTATACAACCTTTCTGCTGGAAGGTGCTTTATCATACGCAATAAATAAGGTATCACGTGCTTTACCAAGTTCCCCCGCATTTTCATAGATTTCGCTTACGGTAGAGAGCATGGCGGTATTTTTTACTTTACGCCAGTCGATCGTATCTGCAATCGACATCGCTTTCTGGTAAGACTTCTGTTCGGCATACGCAAGCATCTGCTCTGTCTTTGCGCGATATTCATATTTATCCAACGTTTCTCACCTCATATGATTATTATTAATTATTTTACTTTTCCTCAGTAAGTCTGACTTTTGTACCAGAAACGGAAAACAAAAGTCTTATAATTTTACTTACTAAGTGTATCATAGAGCGTTGTCAATGTCAAAAATTACGGCTGATATTTTTCAGAAATGTTAAAAAAATATTACAAAAAATTCACAAATTGGGAGCTGGTAACAGAAAAAAAGGAGACAGCCATCTTTTAAATGGCTGTCTCGGAATATTCAATTGTAATTTTTATTTTATAATTTTTATTTTTATATCGGAGGAATTAAGTAATTCTTATTCCTGTAAGTTCTTTGAGCATTTCATATGATATTCAGATTTTATAAAATTTATAAAAATGAAATCATATGAATCGATTTTGATCAATTCTGATCTTTTGTTATTTTATATAATCAGGTAATTCAATTTTTGTATTTATCAGCTTTCTCGTCACTGTTAAATTTACTTATCAATGAATGTTTCTTTACACATTTTCTGATCTTGAATTACTGTGGTATTTACTTCAATATGTCAACAAATGCTGAATCTTTTTATATCTTATAATCGCTTCCGGTTTATCTACTACTCCGACCTTTTTTATCATTAACTTTTCTCTTACCGGATTATAATCTATGGTTAAGGCTCATCTCACAGGAATTTACATTTGCCATACCATTAACATATTGAGTTTTAGATGATGAAATATCCAACGGTCAAAGCCTCCTTCCTTTCGTTCTCGTTCCAAAATTTTATCCGGATATTTTTTTTCTCTTATACTTTTTTCTGTTCAGAAGTCAGATATCAATTTTCTTTTATTATTATAAATTATCAATTTTAAAAATTGTTCTCTACACACTCCGCTTACAAAACGCTCATAACCAAAATGTATAGTTGCTTTTTTAAAACTTTCTAACCTTCAAATAACAATTATTCTTGTTACCCTTTTCTGATCTGGCTCTTCATCTTATACTCTTGGCGAGTATATATGAAACTATGTAACAGATTAAAAAAATATCTTTTTGAAATTCCCTTTCTCGTCAGGAACTTCTTTTCTTTTGGATTGACTTAATAATAACACCCAAATACTTATTTGTCAATATAATTTTGAAATAATTTTGGTAAAATTAGAAAGAATTGAAATTGTAATATATATATCAGAAAATTCAAACAATTATAAATACGATTAGAAATAGTTATAGCCATTTGCAATATATTCGGGGTTTTGCTATTGTTTCCGTCCATAAATGCATGATACACTAAAAAATAGATGAAAAATACAGGCTATGGCATTGGGATAAAGAAAGGAGACCTACAGATATGGGAGGATTTTTTGGCGTTGCATCAAAAGAAGCATGTAATCTGGATCTTTTTTATGGAACAGATTATCATTCGCATCTTGGAACCCGCCGCGGAGGTATGGCTACTTACGGAAGTGATGGCTGGAAGAGAGCGATTCATAATATTGAAAATTCGCCGTTCCGTACAAAATTTGAGAAAGATGTTGATACAATGAAGGGAAATATTGGAATTGGATGTATTTCAGATTATGATCCACAGCCAATTCTGATCCAGTCGCATCTGGGGTGCTTTGGAATTACGACAGTAGGTAAGATCAATAATGCGGATCAGCTAATCCGGAATCTTTATGAAAATGGACATACACATTTTCAGTCTATGACCAATGGACAGATCAATTCTACAGAGCTGGTTGCGGCATTGATCTGTAAAAAGGATTCGTTTGTTGAGGGAATCCGTTATGTGCAGTCAGTAGTTGAAGGCTCGATGACGCTTCTGCTTCTGACAGAGAATGGAATTTATGCAGCCAGAGACCTTCTCGGACGTACACCGGTTGTGATCGGAAAGAAAGAGAATGCATACTGCGTTTCCTTTGAAAGCTTTGCATATATCAACCTTGGATACACAGATTACAAAGAGCTGGGACCTGGGGAAATCGTCTACGTGACACCGGAATCTGTGGAGACTGTAAGTCCTGCATGTGAAAAGATGAGAATCTGTTCGTTCCTGTGGGTATACTATGGATATCCTACTTCTTCTTATGAAGGGGTTGGTGTAGAAGAAATGCGTTACAACTGTGGAAAGCTTTTAGCACAGAGAGATGACCATTCGATCGACGTGGATATTGTTGCAGGAGTTCCGGATTCGGGTATCGCTCATGCGATAGGCTATGCAAATGAATCAGGTATTCCGTATGCAAGACCATTTATCAAATATACTCCGACCTGGCCAAGATCCTTCATGCCGACAACACAGAGTCAGCGTAATCTGATCGCCAGAATGAAACTGATCCCGGTACATAGTCTGATCGAAGACAGGAGCCTGCTGCTGATCGATGATTCTATCGTGCGTGGCACACAGCTCCGTGAGACGACAGAGTTCCTGTATCAGAGTGGCGCAAAAGAAGTGCATGTCCGCCCGGCATGTCCACCGCTTCTGTACGGATGCAAATATTTGAACTTCTCCCGTTCCAAATCAGACCTGGATCTGATCACAAGAAGGATCATCCGTGAGTGGGAAGGCGACAATGATGTCAATGTACTGGGTGAATATGCGGATCCGAACAGTGACCGGTATGCAGCAATGCTGGAGGAAATCCGCAAGAGACAGAATTTCACTTCACTTCGTTATCACAGACTGGATGATCTGATCAAATCAATCGGGATTGATGCATGCCAGGTATGTACCTACTGCTTTAACGGTGTGGAATAACAGGTAAATGAAAATAGAAAACAGGTGTCCACGTAAGTATATCTTAGTGATATATCCCCGTGGGCACCTGTTTTTGGGTATACGATGAGCCAAGTGCAGATTTGTGCTTGCACAAGGATCTGCATTTGGCGAATGTACATCATCGAGCTGTTAAGCGAGATGATGTACAAAGTATAAGAATCGAGTAGGAGTCAGCCTACTCGATTATATACGATTTTGGTGTATACAATGAGGTGGGATGGTGTACAAAGTATGCGGAGCGGCAGCTCCTTCTGCAAAGCTGCACTATAGCAGCAGATCATCTATCTTCACATAGTCTCCCATCCGGTATGCTTCAATTGCATTTCCATTGATCACATAGAACTTTTCGTTTGCATACACACCGCGGGTTCCAAGATAAGAATTACCGTTGACTTCCTCCTGCATCTGTACCTGGAAGCCCTGATCTTTATCGTAAGAAAGGATCACATACTGGTTGGCAGATCCGGAAAGCGGAAAGCCGATCAGATTCTTTTCCGGATCAACCAGTGCTGCACGGTAGTCAGAAAAAACATCCGAGTAATAGTACTGATCCAGTGTGTACTTGCTGACTTCCTTCACATCCGAAGGATCACTGATATCAAACATGGAGATCTTTACCCCGTTTGTAATGCCATTTTCGTCGGTATCCATACCGATGCCAAGAAGCAGGTTATCACTGTAAAAATGCAGGTATTCCGAAAAGCCGGGAATTTTCAGCTTGCCAAGGATCTTCGGATTCTCCGGATCGGAAAAGTCTACGGAGAATAAAGGATCTGTCTGTTCATAAGTTACAAAGTAACCGGTATTGCCCAAAAATCTTGCGGAATAGACCTGTTCATTTTTGGCAAGATCCTCGATCTTACCGATTGTTTTCAAATCTGCATCCAGCACATAGACTGCATTGGACTGTGAAGAGCTTCCGGCATTGTGCGTAACCGTTGTCACCAGCCGCAACGTATTGTCATACTCATCAATGCTGAAGGAATCGTTCAGATATCCTTTTACTTTGCCCTGGGCAGAGCCGGAAAGTTTTCCTTTATTGTAAGACAGCTTGCGGAGGATCGTCTGATTCTTTGCCGCAAGATTATCTGCGAGGATACTGCTGTTCGCATACTCGTAAATATAAATGTTGTTCTCACTCACATAGACTTCGCCATTCTCAGACATGACTGCTTTCTGGTCTGCTGCCTTATCCGGACTGGAAGCGGAAACGGAGCTGACAATAAGGTACTGGTCTGCTGCATGGTTCGTTGGGAGATAGATATCCGACTGCTTCAGAAGATTGTCACCAACAAGCGGAACATAGGAAGGATAATCTTTTTTGGTGATCGTATCGTAAATATAATAGTCACTGAATACATACAGGTATCCGTCTTTAAAACGTGAAGTGCGGTAGTAACCACTCTGATCCACGGTTCCGATGGATTTCGGATTGTTGATATCTGTCAGATCGTAAGTCTGGATACGGGTACAGCTGCCGCGGTACAACGTCTTGCTATCAGAATCAACCTGCGTGTTCTGCATGTTGCCAAGGACAAAAAGCTTCTGGTCACTTAAGTAAAATTCGGATGCCTGAAAATTCTCATTCAGCGAAATGCCGGAAACAACCTTCATCTGATCAGACCGGATATCTACAATGGAAATTTCCTGTGAGTTTGCTTTCAGTGTATAAAGATAACTTCCATCCGTTTTTACAATGTCTGCTTCACCGACGCCCTCTGTGCGGATGTTGGTATCGGAAAATGAAGTATCCACAGCACGTGCAGAGGCTGTTGAAGAATCCGAAGAGGAGCTGGAACTATCGGTACGTGCACCATTGTCGGCTGTTTCAGTTGAATACATGACAATTCCGCCGTCGGTTGAACCGGTAACAGATGAAGAATCCAACTCATCCTGATAAGATTGCAGGTATGTGTAGACTTCATCATAATCGGTTGCCGTCTCTAAAGTATCGGAAGAGGCAAGCTTACCGGAGGATGTACCGATTGAAGAACTGCCTTTTGTGGAAGAAGTGGCTGAGTCTGAAGAAAGATTCTGCTGGCGGATGTGGGCGCCAATGCCGACAACCAGTACCAGTGCGGCAGCGATAAGTCCTCCGCGCATCCGGTGGCCGCGGGAAAATCCATGCTTTTTCGGGATATGTCCGGAAGCCTGAGTGCGGTTATGCTCTTCCAGCATTTTCATAATCTGATCCGGTGCAAGGCTTTCCGGAACAGGAGTTTTTTCCGTAGATTGTTTTATTTTATCCAGTATTTCTTTTTCGTGATCTGTCATATGAAACACCTCCTATTACTCTTTTATCCTACTCTTTCAGAAGCCAGCTCATCTTTTCGAGGGCACGCTTTCTGCGGGAGCGGACTGTATTCGGGTTCATTTTTAGCATTTCTCCGATCTCTTTACTGTTGTAACCGCCATAGACGGATAAGCCGATGATCAGCTGATCGTCTTCATCGAGAATAAGAAAAGCACGCTCGACATCTGTGCGGAGTCCGTCACAGTATGTAGCAGAAGCATGATCTTCTTTCAGCTCGGTCTCGGTCCGTTCACGGCTCTTTAACTTCCGGCGGCACACATTTGCCAGAATCTGAAAGATCCAGGAACGGAATGCTTCTTCTTTGCGTAATTTATGTATATTCTCATAGGCGGAAAGAACGGCTTCACTGACGGCGTCTTCTGCATCCTGCGGATGATGCATCATGCAGAGCGCAAAACGATACAGATCCTGATAAACCGTCTTATATAATTCTTTAAATGCAATTGCATCGATCATAAAGTCCCTCCTCTCAAAATCGGTTCTTTGTATATAAGAGTATAAAAAAGTCGGAAGTGTTGCAAAAAGGGACAGAAAAATTTCCGTCCCTTTGAAATCATATCATTTTCTGAGAAAAATTAACCTTTGTAATAGTTGATCAGACATCCTTTGAGGATGATCTCACGTTCTGCATCCGTCAGATCACCGAGTTTCAGATCGATCTCTTTCAGATCATCGCCTACGACATAAGCCTTGATCGTGGAAGCTTTGTCTTCTACTGCTTTGCGGATATCCGGCACGAAGAGATAGTCACCGTTCCTGAAAGAAAGCTTTGTGTGTTCCTCTTCGGTAATAAACGGAAGCATGCCCCAGTTGATCAGGTTCGAGCGGTAACGTTTGGTTGCGTACTCATTCGCAATATTCGCCCAGCCGCCGAGAACCTTCTGGCAGGAAGCAGCCTGTTCACGGGCAGAACCATCGCCAGGTTTGACCGCGAAAATGGTACTTCCGACACCGATATTTCCTTTGCCGACTTCCGGATAAGACTTCTGGATTGCTGCCATCACCGGTTTTAATTCGTCCAGTACATCCAGTGGACAAGTACCTGCTTCAATCGCTTTCTGGGCTTTCTGGACCTCTTTTGCGCGTCCTACATAGGCAGGATCCTTTCTGGAAAGTGCAAATTCAGCAAGTCCAAGCGGGTTGGAACGATAAGAAGAAGTCTCGCCGGACGGGATCAGTTCGTCTGTCGTTGTAACCGGATCGTGGATCTCAGATACGACCTTCAGGATCAGATTCTCAGGAAGAGCGCTCATTGCCGGCCAGTCTTTGATGTTCGGTCCGAATTTGATCTCAACCGAAGGATCAGCAACGCCGTGGCTGTCAAATACACGGTTGGCGTAAATTCTGGAATCAAAGTGGTAGGTCGGGTTCTTGTATTCAATATCAAAATCTGTTGCCGGAGTAAGGAAACCTTTGTTCGCAGCAGTTGCGGCAATGGAACGTGCATCCATAAGGGCAACAGATGCGATCTGTCCACTCTGCAGCTTGCTTCCTTCACGGTT
>UMLR01084120.1_pt1 | contig 16830 bp, 18 predicted proteins | sample 1966741 | NCBI WGS metagenome assembly UMLR01 (sample SAMEA4836207, study PRJEB28245) | human gut metagenome | biome: gut microbiome; material: fecal sample | place: Denmark | collected 2008 | reverse complement strand
GCTTGACAGATACTTTGCTTAATCTTTTTTAATTTTAATTGTTTTTAAGTAAACATCAAATTTGTTTGGTGTTTACTTTTTTCATTATATAATATTAAATAAAGAAGACTTAAACGGGGTTTTATTATGAAAAAAATTAAAATATTATCAATTGTTTTGCTTACTTTTGTTGCTGTTTTTTATTTTGCGTTTTTATTTATATTGCCAAATGTTATAAATTTGAATAATTACAAAAACGATATAAATAAATTGGCAAAAGATAGTGTCAATTTGGATGTAAAGTATGACAATTTGAAACTTGTGACAACTCCTTTGTTAAAAATAGGGGTCAAGGCTCAAAATTTAAGTGTTAATTATGATAATGAAAATGAGTTTTTAAGTGTTCAGAATTCAAAAATCTTATTGAACATTTTGCCTCTTGTTGTAAAAACAATAAGCTTTGATGAAGTTTCACTTGATGGCATAAATTTAAATTTAAAAATTTTGTCTGATGGTCAGTTGTATATCCAAAAATATATTAATGATTATTTAAAAGCCAATCAACCCCAAGAAGAAAATGATGGTGAAGCAAACACTTTTCCTTTCAAGTTTTCGTATAAAATGCCTGACATTTACATATTAAACTACAATATCAATTTAACCGATGAAAAATTGGTTGAACCTTTGTCTATAAAAGGTCAAAAATTCAATTTGAAAGATTTTAAACTAAATGAAAAAGCAAAAATTGATTTAAAAGGAAAAGTTTTGTCAGAACAAAAAACTTATCTTGATTATGACATCAAACTTGACACAATTTTGCCGGAGTTCAATTTTGAACAAAATAAAGATGAAAACGAAATTCAAGAACCTATAAATATAGGTCATCCTTTTTATAATCTTGTTCAATATGATTTTTATTCAAACATCAATGGTGATTTGAAAATTAAAAATGACAAACGTGACAAAATCCATTTGAACGGTTATTTTAACATTGACAATTTGAACTTTGTATTAAAGGGTGAAAAAATTGATAATAATTATTTAAAAATGAATTTTGACAAAAATAAAACCCAAATCGACTCAAATTTATTTGTTAATGAAAAAGATAAAATAAGCTTAAATGCAATGGTTAAGCATGGCAAAAAAAGTAAAGTAAGTTTAAATTTTGAAGCTTTAAATATAAAAATTACTGATATTAAAAATATAATAGCTTCGTTGGCAAAAATTGCAAATGTGGATTTAGGTTTGGAAGATTTTTTAGTCAATGGAATTTTAAGTTCCAAATTGAATGTTGACTCAAATTTAAAACAATTTAATTCAAATGGCTATTTTGCAATTGAAAATGCCAATATTAAGCATAAAACATTGCCTTTATCAATCGTTGGAATAAATGCAAATGTCGATTTTTCAAACAATCAAATGGATATAAAAAATACTTATGCACTTATAAACGGGGCTAAATTTATCGTTAAAGGTAATATAGATAAAAATGCGTTCGCCAATATAAATGTAATGTCTGAAAAATTATACCTTTCAACTTTGTTTGAGGCTTTTGCTCCAAAAGATTTGAAAAAAAGTTATAAAATTAATTCAGGTGATGTGGAATTCAATGCTTTGATAAAAGGCAATTTGGACAACATTAACCCAATTGTCAAGTTAACTTACAATGATTTTAAGCTTTCTGACATTATAAACAATATCAGTTTAACCTCAAAAGAAGGTGTTCTAAATATAAAATCTGATTTGAAAGATGTCGAAGGATTTTTGAGTGTACCAAGAGTTTATGTTGTTTTGTCGAATTTAAATTCAAATATAAAAGTTATGAATTTGAATGTAAATATGGATAAGAATAAAATAAATATCAAACCTTTTGATGTTTTTATCAACAATTCGCCTGTAAGTTTTGAAGGTAAAATTAAAAATTACCAAACAAAACCTGATATTAACATTAAAGGAAAAGGACGTTTAAATGCTTATGATATTAAATCATTTATTCCAAAAGAATTTAAATCTATGGTCAATGCAAAAGGAGCTTTGCCTGTTTTGTTTGAACTTTGTGGTGATGGTGTTAAAAACAAAATTGATTTTCAAATCCTTGCTAATGCCTCTAATAACTTGAATTTTATAAATATAAACGAATTGTATAATAAATCAAGTTTGTTAAATATCTCATTGTTGATAGATGGTGATGAATTAAACCTTGATAATACTGGCTTGTATAAAGTTAATTCAAACGTGAATGTTTTATCTGATAGTGTGAAAGATAATCTTCACCATTCAAACAAGTTTATTTATCTGAGTGGGAAAATAAGTGATTTATATTCAAAATATCCCAAAATAAATAATCTAAAAATAAATACACCAAATGAAATTTCGTTTTCTTTGCCACAGTTTTCAAATTCAAGTGTGTTGGTAAAAACAGATATTAGTATAAACGGAAAACTTCAAAGTCCTCTTTTGGGTGGGTATATAAAAATTTTAAATGCAAATATTCCACAATTGAAAACCGGTTTGTCAGATTTAAATGTCACATTGAATGGTGAAGAAGTTTTAATAAATTGTGCAGATTTAAATTTAAACGATTCAAAATTCAACTTTACCGCTTGTATAAATTCTTTATACGATAAAATTATCACAATAAATTCTTTGAATGTAAGTTCGAACTCCATTGATGTAGATAAATTGTTTGAAATTATGAACAATCTAAGCAAAATTCAGTCAAATGGAGGAAGTTCCAATACTTCTTCGTCGAATGCTTTTGATTTGCCTATAAAAATCACAAACGGACGTGGCGAAATTTTGAAATTTAAAATGGGAAATATTGTTGCAACTAACATAAAATCTGATTTTAGTTTGTCAAACAACATCTTTTATTTGTCAGATTTGACTGCAACGGCGTTTGATGGAAAAATAAACATGCCAAAAGTTTCCTATAATTTAAGAAATACTAATACAAACGTTAAAATTGTCGGACGAGCTTTGAATGCAAATGATGCAATTTATGCAACAGTATTGATAAAAGACCAAGTGAAAGGAACTTTGGATTTCAATGCCAATTTGAATTTGAGAGGTGTTGATTTTAATACCCAAATGAAAACTCTCAAAGGCAATGCTGACTTTTTCATTAAAAACGGGCAGCTTGGTGATTTTGGAACTTTTGAACATTTTCTTTATGCTCAAAACCTTAGTGGTATAAGCTTATTTAAATCCAATTTGGCAAACACTTTAAGAACAATTGCGCCCAAAAATTCAGGTGAATTTGACTACTTGAAGGGCAATGTTAGTTTTTCAAACGGTTGGATGAGTTTAGACCCTGTTTCTTCTTCCGGAAAAAACATGAGTTTATTTATAGACGGCAAAATGAACTTGCTAAACAATGACAGTAACATTGAACTTTTAGGATGTGTGTCAAATGAAATCGCTTCTTCATTGGGGCCTTTAAATGATATGTCTGTTTCAAAACTTATTGCCAATGTGGGAAAATTTGGCACAACAATGTCTGGTTTGTTGAACAGTTACAATCAATCAGCAAGTGTTGATTTGATAAACAAAATTCCGAAATTGACACCTGAAAGTGACAATAGTAAGTATTTTAAAGTTAAAATCAATGGTAATATTCAAAGCCCGACTTCTGTTAAGTATTTCAAATGGTTGATGACAAAAAGTGATGAAAATCAAGCACAAAGTGTGTTGTCGACTTTGGGAATAAATGTGAAGTTTAAAACCCAAGAAGAAGTGAAAACACAGCTGGAACAATCAAAACAGCAAGTTATAAATGAAACTTCTCAAAAAGCGAAAGAAGTTATAAACAAAACATTGCCTAATTTCTTGGATAACCTTCAAAAAAATATAAAACAGCAGCAGCAACAACAAACAAGTACTCAACAACAACAACAACAATAATAATAATAATAAGGAATTTTTATATATGGAAAAAGTTAATGAAATAAAATGCCCGAATTGTGACTATGTTATTGATATAGCGGACATAATTAAAGCAGGCGCAAAAGATGAAGTGAATAAAATGCTTGAAATACAGCAAAAAAAATATCAGCAAAAATTGGAACAGCTGAAAACCGAAAGAGAAAATTTACTTAAGTCGGCAACAAAACGCATGGATGAAGTCAAAGCACAGCTGGAAAAAGATTATAAAGAAAAATTGTATGAAAATGAAAAAATATTAAAAGAAAAAATTGCCGATGAACAGAGCCTTCTTACAAAACGATTGCAAGAAGAATTAGATGAAAAAACTCAAAAATTGAAACAAATGATTGAACTTGAAGCACAAAACATAAAATTGAAGCGTGAAAAAGACTCAATGAAAGAAGAGTTTGAACTTGAGTTGCAAAAAAAATTAAGTGAGCAAATTTTAACTGAAAAAACTAAACTAAAACAAGCCATTGATGCAGAAAACGAACTTGTCATCATACAATACAAAAAACAATTGGAAGACCAAGGCAAACTTATTGAAGAGATGAAAAGAAAGTATGAACAAGGTTCAATGCAGCTTCAAGGAGAAGTTCAAGAGTTGGCAATTGAACAATATTTAAAAGAACAGTTTATTCTGGATGAAATTCAAGGAATAGGCAAGGGTAAACAAGGTGCCGATGTGCTTCAGGTTGTTAACACTCGTGAATGTTTAAACTGTGGCAAAATATATTATGAAAGTAAACGGACAAAGACCTTTGGCAAGGATTGGATTGAAAAGTTTAAGAATAACTGTCAAGAAAAAGCTGCGGACATTGGTGTTTTGGTCACACAAGTGTACCCTCATGATATGGAACGCATGGGGTTGAAAGACGGTATTTATATATGTTCTTATGCTGAATTTAAGGGGCTTGTTGTTGTTTTGCGTGAAACCATCATAAAATTGAATAATATAATAAATGCTCAAGACAATCGGCATGAAAAGACTGCCCTTTTGTACAATTATTTAACCGGCAACGAGTTTAAAACACAATTTGAAAATATAATAAATGCTTTTGTGACAATGAAAAGTGATTTAGAAAAAGAGAAATCTGTTTTTCAGCGAGAATGGGCGAAGCGAGAAAAGCAACTGGAGTTGGTTTTGAACAATACAACCGCAATGATAGGCTCAATACAAGGAATAGCAGGAAGTAGCATTGAAACAAAAGAATTGTTGAGCATTGGAACTTTGTTGGAAGAAGAATAAAAGAGGTTTCACGCGCGCGAGCGCGCAAACAATACTGATTATAATAATTTGAAAAAGTTTGCGCGCTCGCGCGCGTGAAACAATACAAAAAAACTAATCTTTTAATGCACTATAAACAGCATTAACCATGCTTTGTGTAAACTCAACAATGTAGCTTGCAGAAACACAACCGTTTAGAACAATATCTGCATTGTGTTTGTGTGGTCGAATGTATTTTGAGGCGGCATTGTTCACATCGTTAAATTGAACATTGGCAGCGTCACCTGTTTTGCCTCTTGAAGCAGCACGTTTGAACCATCTTTCTTTTATTATGTCAAATGGGGTATCAATGTAAACCTTTATATCAACGGAATTGTGTAACTTCTCATTTAAAGCAAAAAGTCCTTCCAAAATTATTATTTTAGAAGATTTTTTGAACTCTCCTTTGTCTAGCTCACTTTTACAAGTGACAAAGTCATATTTTGGCGAAGTTATATCAACATTGTTTTTAAGCGACTCAAGGTGAGAATTAAGAAGCTCAAGATTCAAAGCATCAGGTGTGTCAAAAGAATAGCCCAACTTGAAATATTCTTCAAAACTGCCATTCACTTTCTCAAGTGCGTCTGATGTGTCAAGATAATAATCATCACAACACAAAGACGTGTAATAATTTTTGTTTTGAAGATGAGAAAACACACTCATAATAGAAGAAACAAAAGTTGTTTTACCACAAGCAGACTCGCCGGCTATGCCAATTGTGTGGTTGATTTCCTTTTGTGTGACAAGCAAATTGATAAACTTTGATAAAAATCCATCCTGAATTGACAAAACCAACGGCTTTTCTTTTTGCTTGTCTTTTGCAAGTTCAAGATTGATTGCACTTAAAAGCTTTAAAAGCTTATTTATTTTTTTATTAGAAGTTTTATTTTCACGAACAAGAAGTTCCATAACAAATCTGATGTCCTCTAAACATTTCATAAAAATTATAACACGGTTATAGTTATAAAAGTTTGGTAAAAATAAAAATTGTTACTTAAATTCAAAATCTTAACAAAAATTAATAAAATGAACATAGATGAAATCTGATTAAAAGAGGAACACCTTGAAGTTTAGAAGAACGTGTAACAAGCAAAGTGTTATTACAACAATGGAAATCAAAGCGTGCAATAGCACGATACTTAGGACGTAGTCCTAGCACAATACATTTAAAGACGAAGGAATATCTGCTAAATATATGAATAGACCAGCTTTGCAAAATTTATTGGCATATTGTTTAGATAAATCTAATGATGTCAAAGCTGTTATTATCTGGAAATTAGATAGAATTTCAAGAAGTATTGCAGATTATTCTGCAACATTATCTCATTTCTTTGCCCAAAATGAAATTCAGCTTTTAACAGTTACAGATATTAATGGAAAAGGGCTTGATGTCGAGATGATGTGACAAATCTCAATGGTATTTGCAGAACGTGAACGCAAGATGACAGTTCTAAGAACTAAAGAAGATATAAGAGGTAAAGTCGCACTAGGACAATATCCGTATCACGCACCAGTGGGATATAAGAACCTTGAAATAAAAGGTTCAAAGTATAAGAAAATGGTAATTGATGAAGACAATGCATTTTATGTTAGACAGGCATATAATATGTGTTTGTAAGGTGATTCTATTGTTACTATTACTGGCAAGCTATATAAAATGGGATTTAGAAATAAACATGGAAATAGAGTTGCTAAAAGTTCAGTTGAATATATTCTTCATAACATTGCTTATACAGGCAAGTTTGAATATAATGATGTGATTATAGAAAATACAGATATAGTTTTTCTGACACTTTTGAAATCGATTTTTGAGATGTTTAATCGCCGTGTTTGGCTTTGTGTTTGAGTTGTACCCGCTTCCCCAAGTCTGAGAGTCGGGGTTTTGAAAAGTCCGAAGTGTCCGGTTATTAGGACAAAAATGTCCGGTATCTTTCCATAAAATTTTATAAAATTGCCTAATTTTCCTATTATATTTGAATTACAGCCGAGTGCAAAAAGCGGACATTTTATGTAATTTGCCATCCAAAATTTATACTAAACACGGAAGAGTCCCGTAAATTGTGCCTTTTAGAATTTTAATTGTTTCGCATAATTCTATGATATTTACCCCTAAGTCGGAAGTTGGATTTTGCGTAGGCTGAAGTGAGCGAAAGCGAACGAAACGCCGAAGTAACACGGAGTATAGCGAATGTGATTTTGCAAAGCAAAATAAAATGAGCGACTACGGAGTGTGAAGCAATAATCCAATTCAATTTAGTGGGAAATCCTTCCCTGACTTTATTTGATAAAGATTTTAACGAAATAAATTCCAAAACCTGTATGCGATTTTTCTAAAACTAAGTGTAAAAAATATCGGATTAATTTTACCCCTAAAAGACGGAAGCAGAATTGAGAGAAAATAGCAGATTTTTTTAGAATAATAAATTCAAACCCCGTTTAAATTGTGTTTAAAAGGGGTTTAAAAGCAGTTTTATAAAATTTTCTGCTTAAAATTCAGATATAATCAGACACAAAACAACACACTTCCCCCTCAAACACTTCCATTTTGAGAGAAAGCAGTCTAACATACAGTAGCTTTAATAATAAATAAGGATACGGTATGGCAGACATTAATAATAACGATATTTGGATTGATGTTGAAACTCTCGCAAGACTCAAAAACATTACTCGCAGAGCAGTTCGGCTTGCTCTAAATCAGAATAAATATGAATACAAGGTTGAAAATATAAGAGGCGGTAAAACTTATAAGATTAAATTATCAACTCTTGAAGAAGAACTTCAGCTTAAATATTTTCAGGAATATTATGACGATTATAAAACATGTGCGAATCAGTAACTTTGAGAGTGAATTATCAGGGAGTTTAAGAATTTTTATCAGTTAGTTTTGAAAGATTTCCCCCAGAATGTAAAAAGTTTGAGAATTCTCTCAAACTTCTGGGGGTACTTTTCTCAATATTAATAGACAGAACAAATTGAAAAGTCCGACAATGAAATTGAAAAATTTTAATTTTGTGAGTTGTTAAGTCGGAAAAATTTCAAAACTAACTGTCAGACATTTCAAATTGAAAAGATAAAAACTTCAAAACTCTTTGATAAAAATTACATATTTTTATTTACTTTGAATCTCCATATATGTAAAATTTTACCGATATAATTATTTTCATCTATATCTAATGATAATTTTTCAGGAGTAATCTTGGGAAAATTAGAATTTGAAGACTGATAATAATTTACTATATATTTATATTTGTTTGATATCAAGCTACTTAGTGTTCCTATCATATAAAAAGGTTGTTCTTCTTCATTACCTTTTATTGGATTTGATTCTGTTACAATAACTCTCTCACCAGTTTGTTCATTAAATTCAATATATTGTTTCGCTTGCCAATTCCCAAATAAAATAAAATTAAATGCTAAATTTTGTTCGTATTTATCAGTTATTAAATTGCCATTAGAATATAATTCGACTTTATCAATAACACCATTTAGACATTTTGGAGATAATTCATTTTCTTTTACCTGTAATTTTAGTTCCAATGGTGGATTTGTTGCTAACCAATAATCACCCAAAATCGACATTTCATTATTCAATATTGCAGTTTCAATATTTATAGAAGCATATTTATTGTCCTCAATGAAAAATTTTGTATCAACCAAAGTCCACATTCGCATATTGCTCCAAAATATTGCTATTTTAAGATTTGTATGCATTAGATTTGAATAATTTTTTAATTCTTGTAGTTCTGTTTTTCTTAAATAAAAATCTTTTAATTTTATTTTGGAATGATGATTCTTTACTTCTATAAGAAGTTGCTCTCTATTTTTAAGTATAATTCTAAAATCAGGAATAACTACTTCATTGTTAGAATATATTTCTCCGGCATCTTCTTTTTTTATCAATTCGCATTCTGATAAATTAGATAACACATAGGCAAACATTTTTTCAGTTTGTTTGCCATACTTAAATATTTTGCTTTTGATGTTTTGCTCCAAAGATTTTTTAATTAAATCAATGAATTCAGAATCATTACTAAAATTATTTTCTTCAGCCAATGACGAATAAAGTTCATATATATCATATTTTGCAATATTTCTATTTAATTTATTAATTGGTTTCATAATAACAGATAATATCATAAACTTAATGTTAAGTTTTGTTTTGGAAAGATTATTCTATATAAAAAATCTTGCAGTTTGATTATAAATTAAAAAATAAATTTTAATTATGGAATAATTATTCATAACGCTTTTGTAGTGTGCTTTTCAAGCTGTTTGCATTTTATATAATAGACTTATCCGAGCAGTTAAGAAAAACTCGAAGTTGAAAAGATTACCAAAGTGGAAGTTTTTCAATTAGACAGCTGGGGAATATCGGTGCAGTAAAAAAAATTGGTATTATCAAAATGTTAAATAGTGCCAAGTTGAGGAATTGAAAAATTGAATCAAATGGTGTCACAAAAAACTATTTTAACAAAGTACATTATAATGTCATTGGATATCAAACAGGCATCAATAGCCAGAGATTTGCATCTATCCCAAGGTCAAGTGAGCAAACTAATTGCAGGAGAACAGAATAATCCTCAGTTTAACGAATGGATTATTCAAAGGTTAAGAGAAGTCTATTGCAATTAGGAGTTCAATGAATAATTCTGAATGGGTAGATATAAAGATTTTGGCTGATGCTTTGGGGTTCAAGACAGAAACATTAAGACGGGGCTGCGCATCAGAAAAATATGTTTGCCGGTTTAAAAAATCAGGGAAGTATAAGAATTATGAAATTGCGATTTCATCCCTCCCGTCTGCCTATTTGAAAAAATATAATAATTTTATTAATAAACAAAATAATTGTTTGCAGTTAAATTCTGAAGTTTATGATAATGCACAGGAATGGCAGAGAAAACAAGCAGATAAATACCTCCAGCTCATAACATTGACTGATGGAATGTCGTACAATAAAACGGTTGAATTTCTAAAAAGTTGGAATATTGCACATCCTGATAAGAAGGTTTGCTACACTTCGCTTTATTATGCAAAACAAAAATATGAAGAGTCAGGTGTTGCAGGTTTATTGTCAAAAAAGGGACAGGGTAATAAGCACAGCATTATTCCTGATGATTATTATGAATATTATAAAAGTTTATATTTAAGAGAAGGTGCGCCATCAGCATTTTTCTGTTGGCAAGCAACTTTAGGATATGCAAAGGATAAAGACAATATTGATATTCTAAAATTCCCTTCATATAAAACATTTGAAAGATTATTAAAATCAAGAATTCCTGAGCAAGCAATTTATATGGCTCGATTTGGAAATGCGGCTTGGAATAAAAAATATGCATCATATATTCCAAGAGACTATTCAAACTTAAGGGCTGGCAGTTGTTGGGTTTCAGATCACGCACAGATAGACGTTGCAGTAAGTTTCAACGGCTCGGTTTGTTTCCCTTGGGTAACTGTATTCAGAGATGTTAAAACTTCAAAATGGCTCGGATGGTTTTTACACGCAGAAGCTCCAAACTCCGACCATATATTTCAGGCTTTTTATTATGGAGTCCAACACTTCGGACTTCCTGATGATATTTATCTTGATAACGGTAAAGACTATCGTTGTAAAGATTTTGCAGGTGGAAGGACAAGTTCAATAAAAGTTGAACATAACAGTATGAAAGAGAACTCACTCCTAAAAAATATAGGTATAAATGTGCATTTTGCCCTCCCTTATAATGCCCAAACAAAGCCTGTCGAAAGGGACTTCTTAAAAGTTAAGTCGTTCCTTTCAAAGGGTTTTGTCGGGTATAGGGGTGGAAAGATTACTGAACGACCTGAAAAATTAAAAGATGAAATAAAAGCTGATAAAATTATGCAGTTTGAGGATTTCAAAGTTTTATTTGACGATTTTATTGAAAACTTCTTAAATAAAAAACCATCAAGAGGCAAAGTCTTGCAGGGTAAATGTCCTGACGAACTGTGGGCGCAAGAATTTACGAATAAAAAAGTAATTAGTAAGGATGCTTTAAAACTGTTCTGTATGCGTACATCTAAAACTATGACGATAGGCAGAAACGGTATTTACGATTCCCAACTTGAATTAACTTATTGGGGCGAGTGGATGATTTGTGAAAAAGGTCGCAAAGTATTTATTAGAAGAGATATAAACGCATACCAAGAGGCTTGGGTATTTGATGCTCAAACAGAAGAATATCTCGGTAAAGGTAATGTTTATCACGCAGTTTCATTCTTGGCTCAAACAAATATTGAAAAAGCACAATACAAAAAGGCTATTGAGCGTAAGAATAAAGAAAAGAAAATTCTTAAATCTTATATTAAATGCAAATATAATCCGTCAAACGAGGAAATAGTCGCTAATTTGAAGAATGGATTAGAACAAACAGAATTTATTAGCACACCAACTGTGTCGCAGATTACTAATACAAAAATGGATCAGATTGTAAATAAGGAAAAGAAATCTGATAAAAACTTGCAGTTTAAATATGTGGCACAAGCAAAACCGAAAAAGACTCTCTATCTTACAGAGAGCCAAAAAAGACGTGCATTGGAAAGGTGTGCAATGTAAGGGGGCATTATGGATTTACAAAACAGATTAAAAGATTTTATTAAAACTAAAAAACGCACGATTTCATCTGTAGCAAAGGCTGTAGATGTCTCAACCGCAACTCTTCACCTTTGGATGAATAATAAATACGAAGGTAATATTAAAAAGATAAATGATGCAGTTGCTCGTTTTTTAGAAATAGAAGAACTTCGTGAAGGCAGAGTCTCACTTGATTTCGTAAAAACAACTGTCGCAGATGATGTTTTTGATATAGCAAAAACCTGCCACGTTGAAAATGAAATTGGCGTTTGCTATGGTGAGGCCGGCATTGGAAAGACCTTTGCAGTTAAAAGATATAAATACGAAAACGCAGGAGTTGTACTTATTGAGGCTGATTTAGGTTACAGACCGAAAGTATTATTCTCTGAAATTCATAAAAAACTCGGATTTGACGGGCATGGAACAGTCCATTCAATGATGTTAGACATTATTGACAAATTAAAATCCTCCGGCAGATTAATTATAGTTGATGAGGCTGAACATTTGCCATATACCTCATTAGAACTTTTGCGCAGGATTTATGACAAAGCTGAAGTTGGCATTTTGTTGGTCGGTATGCCAAGACTTATGAAGAACCTCAAGGGCGATAAAAAAGAATACGCACAACTTTATTCAAGAGTTGGAATAAAAACCGAACTTAATCCTTTAACAGATGAAGATAAAGTAAAAATAATCTCTAAACTCCTTCCAAATCAAGATAGCGTATATCCCGCTCTCTCTTCTTATTGCGCAGGTAATACGAGAGTTCTGACTAAACTTTTAGTCAGAGCCATTCGTATTGCCGAATTAAACAATATGGAAGTTAACGAAGATGTGGTTCAGGCAAGCATAAGCCAAATAATAATGTAAGGATCGAAACGTGAACGAATACTCAAAATTTGAAAAAGCATTATATATCTTTTTAATCGGACTTTTGATTTTTATTATCGGGGTTCAATTGGGTATTGCACGTGGCAGAGAACTTCAAAGGCAGGGTTATTATGAGTACAACTTATCAGATTAAAAAAATTCATACCCTTAAAAACGTATTAGGACTTGATGATGACACTTATCGTCAAATGCTTTTAAGTTTTGATGTTTGCAGTTCAAAAGACCTTACACAAGCAGAAGCAGAGATTTTTATTGATATTTTACAGAATGATGCAAAGTATATTCAAAAAAATAACTATAAAAAATATGACGAATTTGCAGGCAGAGACGAGAAGATGGCAACACCATCACAGCTCCGTAAATTGGAAGTTGTATGGGCGTGCATTTCAAAGGCTGAAGATAAATCAACAACTCTGCGCCAGTTTATAAAAAAGCAATTCCACGTTGATGACTTGCGCTTTTTAACCAAAGCAAGAGCATCTCAGATTATTGCTGTTTTAGAAAAGATTAAATTACAGATGTGTTTAAAAGCCATTTAAAAGGCTTTTAAGTAGTAGATAAAAAAGAAAAGGAGTAAAACTATGAACACAACAATGGAAAAATCAGAAATGATGGAAAACGAAATGGAAATGTGTATGGAAACCCAAATGTCTGAAATGATGAAGGCAAATCTTGCAGGTGAAACAGATGAACCAAAAGCATCTATGAATCCAATTGAAGTTATTATGGGCATTGTAAAAAATCAAATTAACGATTTGGAAGAATCCTGTAATGAAGCTGATATTGCCTTTGCCAATGCTCATCACGACAATAAATATGGCGAAAACACCTATAAACTTGAAGATCAATGCAAAATGTTACACGCACAAAAATCAATATTGATTAAAGTTTTGGATTCTATGGAAGATGTTATGTCTTCAATGATGCCTGAATGTGCATAAAAGGTCGAAACGGTCGGCTAACGTTGCAAGCTGACCGTCTTAACGTAATGCGTTAACTGACGAGACCACACCGGACTTAAGGAGAGTTTTTTGGAATACCCATGGACTAAATACATCAATATAGATAATCTTCCCAATGAAGATATGAAAATTCTTGCCTCAATAATTGGATTAGAAGCAACGATTAAAATTATGTGTGAATTGCAGGGGGTTAATATTTCAGTTCCTCAAAACGCAACTGTGCCAGCAAAAATTGCATATATTCAAGATGTATATGATGGTTCAAAACAAAGTCGTGTGAAATTATCAAAATTATGCGGTCTTTCAGAGAATTATATTTTTAGGATGTATAGAAAAAGATTAAGCGATACTACCAAACGGTAGTCTTGACTTGTGTTTGCGTTAATTTTATAGTCAAAATGGTCATTCGGTAATGGCTACGGGTGGTCATAGGATTTTCTACAGAAGCCGTAGAGGGACTAGCGAATGGCTACTTTTATGAGGAACTGTTTTGGAAATAAAACTCACATACGATACTGCAAAAGATAAATATTATCTCGATATACATTCAGGAAAACAAACAGATACCGTAACTTTTTATGGTGAATATGCTTTAGAAGAGTATTTAAGAGCTAATTTTGATTTTGATACAGAAAAAATAAATAAATTATATACTGATATGCGCCAAATTAAATACATTTAACGAGGTATTAATGAAAATTATATTTGAATTTGATACAGAAAGTGAAAACTTTGATAGAACAGAATTAGAAATACACCAACAGGCTTGGAATATGGCAAGTTGTTTAAATGATATTCTTAATCAACTCCGTAGTTGGTATAAATATGACGATCGTGAAGAATTGCCTGTTGATGAGGTTAGAGACCGAATAATTGATATTATAAATGAGAATGTAAATATGGAAAAAATGGGATATTAAAATTAAAAGGAAAATAAAATGAAAGTCACATTTGAATTTGATACGGATAACGAAAATTTTAGCAATTACCAACTACAAGCGCACTACCAAGCAGAAGATATGATGTATTGTTTATCAGAAATATTAAAACAACTACGAGAATGGTATAGTTATGACAGCCGAGGTTCAATTCCAACAGAAGAAATAGATGATAAAATTAAAGAAATAATCTGCTCAAATGTTAATATGGAAAAAATGGGTTACTAATATATTCAAAATTAATATAATCTGTCCACATTTGACATACCTTTAAAATATAATAAAATAGAGGTACAAAATGTTTTTATGTCATAAATGCGGATACAAAGATACAAGCGACAAGCAAAAGACAAATTGCCCAATTTGTGGCACTAATATAATAGTGCCAAAATGTGCATTAGTATTATTTTTATCTTTTGTTTCATATGTTGTTTTTACCTTTTTATCAATGTTTAACGACAAATTAAACACAATAGCAGTTGTATCCTTAATCGTTGCAGTTGTATCTGTGCCGTTTGCGATTAAAGAAGCTATAAAAAGAAAAAATGAAATTAAAGAAGGCTTTCGTGCGCCAGATTATCCAAGTGAAATAATAGATGGTGATCCAAGAATTCCTGATTTTAAGTCTTATGACTATGTATATGGAATCGAAAATGATGATGGCGTGAAAAAGATATTACTTGAACCATACAAAGATGGTTTAAACCTTTACTACAATAAATTAGGCGCAACGCAAAAAATAGATTATTCAAATATCGTTGGACTTGAATTGCACGAAGAAAATGAATTAAAAATGTCTACCACAAAAAGTCTTGTATATGGAGCTTTATTAGGAGCAATGGGTGGCATAGCTGCCGGAATGGTTGGAGGTGCTCTTGGTGGGATTGAGAACAAAAATCGCTATGTACTTGAATTGCAATTTCAAGAAAACGGAGAAGCCGTAAGAAGTCTTTATATAACATCAGATAAACATTCCTTGCAAAAACTTGCAGGAGATATTGAGGATAATGCGAATGGCAAGTAAAAAACAAACATTAAAAAGAGAGAATTTTGTTATAAGTTCGTTATATTTTAAAGAGGAATGTTATGGCAATCCCGGACATACATATCTCTATTCTGCAACAGGTGATAAAGCAACAATTATTTCAACAGATATCTTGGAAACCGATAAAAACTCAAATGAATTAACGATTACACCCGATGAATTCAATAATAAAATTTATAACCTAATCAATAATTGGAAACGAAATTATAAACCCAAGTTTGATATTTGCGATGGCTTAATGTGGAAACTGGAAATTGAATTACGAGATGGGACAAAATATAAATTTGCAGGATATCATGAAACACCTGAAAATTTTGAGGAATTTGAAGATTATCTTAATAATGCTATTGGCGTTGTTCATAGGCATCAAGATTAGTGCCATTTTCAAGTTTCCATTCAGTTCTTCCATTAGTACTACTTCCGGCAACTACATCTGAAGCTCCTGATGGAGATTTAAAATAAATATCTTCAGTTGTTATATAGATATCGCCTATATCTTGCAATAAACCTTTATCGATTAGTTCATTTCTTTTTTTGTAAGCTGACATACCTGAAAAATAAGGTGCTTCATCTTTTGCCACATAAGAACCTTTTACTAATTTATACCCGTTTTCAGTAATTTCAAGACTTGCAGTTTTGTCTTTATTATTTCTTTTTAAATTCATTGTAAATACGATATCACCATTTGGTATTTGTTTAGGTGTTTTTTCTTCGCCCGTATTCATAAATTCTAAAAGGTTTAAGTTGTTTATTATGACGAGTGCTTTTTTCTTATATCCTTCTACACGTGGCATATACATATTTGTTAACTTGCCATCTTTTTTAACATTAGAACCGCAAGAATTATCTAATGTGATTGAGCCGGCATTTTTCTGTGCAAGTTCAATAAAATCTGCTTCTAAGTATTCTGCATGACTACTATTTAAATCCCCGTTTTTAGAAGTAAATGCAACAAAACTTTCAAACCAATCTTTATTATGGTCTGAATTATGAGTTTGAAGTCTATTTGCTAAATTATTACTTTTGCCAACATATAAAACTTTTTCGTTAGTTTCTTTATAGCTTCCGATTAGGAAATATATTCCGGGATAACTCAACTGTTCAATTTTTTGCAAGGTTGGAATATGTTTGCGCTCTCCAATATAAGCAACTCCATCCCAATTATCTAATGTTGCTTTTTTAAGCCCATTATAGTGATTCATTATAAGTAATGTTATACATTCGTTATCCATGCT
>UMLR01021948.1_pt1 | contig 16831 bp, 10 predicted proteins | sample 1966741 | NCBI WGS metagenome assembly UMLR01 (sample SAMEA4836207, study PRJEB28245) | human gut metagenome | biome: gut microbiome; material: fecal sample | place: Denmark | collected 2008 | reverse complement strand
GAATATGCATCTAGATTAGCAGGAGATAATGATAAACTATCAACAAGGTTTACAGATATAGCACAAGTTGTTGGAGAAGCAGGAACATGGGCAAAATTATCAAAAAATAAAATTGTAACAGAAGATATAGTAAATAAGGCATTAGCAGAAAGAGTAGAAAGAATAAAAAAATATGATGCTAGATATATAGAAATGATAAAAGAAAATACATTATTAATTAATACAACAGGTTCATGTGTTGGAGAATTAAATGGATTAACAGTATTAACAATAGGTGATTATACATTTGGAAAACCAGCAAAAATTACAGTAAATACTTATACAGGAAAACAAGGAGTTGTAAATATAGAAAGAGAAGTTGAAATGTCAGGTTCAACACATACTAAAGGCGTTTATATACTTTCTGGATACTTAGGAGAACTATTTGCCCAAGATATTCCTTTATGCTTAACTGCAAGTATTTGTTTTGAACAATTATACAATGGAGTAGATGGAGATAGTGCATCAAGTACAGAATTATATGGATTACTTTCAAGCCTTTCAGGAATACCGATTAAACAATCAATAGCAGTTACAGGTTCTGTAAATCAAAAAGGACAAATCCAACCAATTGGTGGAGTAAATGAAAAGATAGAAGGATTTTTCCAAATCTGTAAAATGAGAGGATTAGATGGTTCTCATGGTGTTATGATACCAGTTCAAAATATAAATAATCTTCAACTTTCAGATGATGTTGTTGATGCAGTAAAAAATAAGAAATTCCATATTTATGCAGTATCAACAATTGAAGAAGGAATAGAAGTATTAACAGGAGTTCCAGCAGGAAGAAAAGATAAAGATGGAAATTTCCCAGCAGGAACAATTAACTATTTAGCATATGAAAAACTAAAGAAATTTGCAAAAATTTGCGAAAAATAAATATTAAAAACTACCTGATTATCAGGTGGTTTTTTGTTGTAATTAGTTGAAAAATAGTTGAAAATGATTTAAAATAAAGTTTGAATGAGGTGGACGAAAATGAAAGAACAAGAATACAAAATAGAAAACATAAAATCATTTGAATTAGCAGATATATTTGACTGTGGGCAATGTTTTAGATGGAACAAACAAGAAGATGGAAGTTACACGGGAATATTCAAAGAGAATGTAATGAATGTGCAAAAAGATGGAGATACAGTAATATTTAAAGGAATTTGTAATGGAGATATAAAAGAAATTGTTCAAGATTATTTTGATTTAAATAGAAATTATGAGAAAATAAAAGAAAAATTATCACAAATAGATGATAATATGAAAATAAGTATAGAATATGGACAAGGAATAAGAATATTAAATCAAGATTTATGGGAGATGATTATCTCATATATAATTTCAGCAAATAACAACATTCCAAGAATAAAAGGAATAATAGAAAGATTATCAAAAACATATGGAAGAGAAATTGATTGGAATGGAGAAAAATATTACACATTTCCAACTCCTGAGGAATTAAAAGATGTAACAGTAGAAGATTACAGAAAACTTGGAACAGGTTTTAGAGATATACGTTTATATGAAACCGTACATATGGTGTTAGACAAAAAAGTTGATTTAGAAGAGATGAAAAATAATCCTAATACCATGGAAGTTAGAGAACAATTATTAACTTTATCAGGTGTGGGTCCAAAAGTTGCAGATTGTATTTTATTGTTTTCAACATTAAAAAGATTTGAGGTTTTTCCAATAGATGTATGGGTTAGAAGAGTAATGAATGAATTGTACATAAAGAATGAAGATGAAACAAAAGTAAATAAAAAAGCGTTAGAAAAGTTAGCACAAGAAAAATTCGGAAATTTAGCAGGAATTGCACAACAATATTTATTTTATTGGAAAAGAGAGGCTTAAAACATTGACTTTTAGCTGTTTTGCGAGTATAATCATTATATTAAAATATTAAAAAGAGAGAGGGAATAATAATGACATATAATTTTAAAGAAGTAGAAAAAAAGTGGCAAGATAAATGGGAAAAAGAAGGAACATTTTATGCAAAAAATGACTATAAAAATACAAAAAAATGGTATGGATTAATAGAATTTCCATATCCATCAGGACAAGGATTACATGTAGGTCATCCACGTAGTTATACAGCATTAGATGTAATAGCAAGAAAAAGAAGATTACAAGGTTATAATGTATTATTCCCAATAGGATTTGATGCATTCGGATTACCAGCAGAAAATTATGCAATAAAAACAAATGTGCATCCAAAAATAACAACAGCTAAAAATATAGCACATTTTACAGAGCAATTAAAAGCATTAGGATTTTCATTTGATTGGTCAAGAGTAATAGATACAACAGATCCAGAATACTACAAATGGACGCAATGGATATTTATTCAATTATATAAACATGGATTAGCATATAAAGCAACAATGCCAATTAACTTCTGTACAGGATGCAAAGTAGGTCTAGCAAATGAAGAAGTTGTAAATGGTGTATGTGAAAGATGTGGAAGTCCAGTTGTACAAAAAGAAAAATCACAATGGATGTTAAAAATTACAGAATATGCACAAAGATTAATAGATGATTTGGATGATGTAGATTATCTAGAAAAAATAAAAACACAACAACGTAATTGGATTGGACGTAGTGAAGGTGCAGAAGTAAATTTTAAAATTGCTGGAACAGATGAAACATTAACAGTTTATACAACAAGACCAGATACATTATTTGGTGCAACATATATGGTAGTAGCACCAGAACATAAAATAATAGAAGAATATGCAGATAAAATAACAAATTTAGATGAAGTAAAAGAATATCAAAGAAAAGCTGCATTAAAATCAGACTTTGAACGTGGCGAAATGAACAAAGACAAAACAGGTGTAGAAATCAAAGGAATAAAAGCAATAAATCCATTAACAAATAAAGAAATTCCAATATGGGTAGCAGATTATGTATTATCATCATATGGAACAGGTGCAATCATGGCAGTACCTGCACATGATACAAGAGATTTTGAATTTGCAAGCAAATTTAATTTACCAATAATTCAAGTTGTAGCACCAGAAAATGGAGAAACAAAAGAAAAATTAGAAGAAGCCTTTACAGATACACAAACTGGAGTATTAGTAAATTCAGGATTTTTAACAGGATTATCTGTTGCAGATGCTAAAAAGAAAGTAATAGAATATCTAGAAGAAAACAAAATAGGAAGCAAAAAAGTAAATTATAAATTACGTGATTGGGTATTTTCACGTCAAAGATACTGGGGAGAACCAATTCCAATGGTATATTGTGAAGACTGTGGATGGGTGCCAGTAGATGAAAAAGACTTACCATTAAGATTACCAGATGTTAAAGATTTCTTACCTGGAGAAAATGGAGAATCACCACTTGCAAAACATGAGGAATGGATAAACACAACATGTCCACACTGTGGTAAGCCAGCAAGAAGAGAAACAGATACAATGCCACAATGGGCAGGATCATCTTGGTATTATTTAAGATATATGGATCCACATAATGATAAGGCATTAGCATCAAAAGAAGCACTAGAATATTGGTCACCAGTTGACTGGTACAATGGCGGAATGGAACATACAACACTTCACTTATTATATTCAAGATTCTGGCATAAATTCTTATATGACATTGGTGTAGTTCCAACAAAAGAACCATATGCAAAACGTACATCACATGGAATGATATTAGGTTCAAATGGAGAAAAGATGTCAAAATCAAAAGGAAATGTAATAAATCCAGAAGATATAATAAAAGAATTTGGTGCAGACACATTCAGAGTATATGAAATGTTTATGGGACCATTTGATCAAACAGCAAGTTGGTCAATGGATAGCATTAGAGGATGTTTCAAATTTTTAGACAGAGTATGGAACTTAAAAGATATGTTAGTAGATGGAGATACATATTCAAAAGAAACTGAAAAAATTATGAACAAAGCAATTAAAAAAGTTTCAAAAGATATTGAAGAAATGAAATTCAATACATGTGTATCAACATTTATGACAATGGTAAATGAATTTACAAAATTAAAACGTATAAATAGAGCAGAATATAAAACATTTTTAACATTATTAAATCCATTTGCACCACATATGACAGAAGAACTAAATCAATTAGCAGGATTTGAAGGAGAGATTGCAACATATGAATGGCCAACATATGATGAGGCTAAAACAATTGATGATGAAATAGAAATTCCAATTCAAGTAAATGGAAAACTAAAAGCTACAGTTATGATAGCTTTAGATGAAGAAGAAGCATCAGTAAAAGAAAAAGTACATGAAGCAATTTCAGATAAACTTGATGGAAAAAGTATAGTAAAAGAAATATATGTAAAAAATAAAATATATAATGTAGTTGTAAAGTAACACTAAAGAAAATACTGGTGAAATGTTAAAAAATTCATAAGAGGAGAATATGAAGATGGATTTAGAAAAAGCTCAAAAAGAATTTATAAAATATACAGAAAATTATGATTTAAGAGATTCAAATATTATTAGAAAACAATTGCATTCTATAAGAGTAATGGAATTGTCCGAAAAAATTGCAAAAAGGTTAAATCTTTCAAAAGAAAAAATAGAAATTGCGACATTAATAGGCCTATTGCATGATATAGCAAGGTTTGAACAGTATACAAGATATCATACATTTAAAGATGCAGAGAGTGTTGACCATGGAGATTTGGGAGTGGAGATTTTGAATAAAGATCTCCACAAATATATAGATACAGATAAATATGATGAATTAATAAAAATAGCTGTAAAAAATCACAATAAATATAAAATTGAGGATGGTTTAACACAGGAACAAGAACTATTTGCAAAAATAATAAGAGATGCGGATAAGATTGATATATTTTATGAAGGAGTTACAATGTTCTGGAATGGAAAAGAAGAATTAGTTGAAGGATCACTAATTTCACCAGAGGTTTTCAAACAAATAGAAAATAAAACTCAAGTGAAAAGAGAAGTAAGACAAACTCCAATAGATAATGTTCTTTCTGTACTTGGATTTATATTTGATATTAATTTTTTCAAAAGTTTTGAAATTCTAAAACAAGAGGACTATGTGAATAAAATGCTAAACAGATATAAAATGAAAGATTTAGAAAGCGAAAAAGAGCTAGAAGAAATTAAAAGTATAGCAAATAAATATATTGAACAAAGGATAGAGGAAAGTGAGTAATATGCTAATAGATATGATAGAAGCAAAGAAAGCATTTAAAGAATATGTAAAAAAGTATAATCCAGAAGATGAGAAAATAAAAATCAAAATAGTTCATATAGAAAAAGTAGCGGAAAATTCAAAAAGAATAGCTCAAAATTTAGGATTAAGTCAAGAAGATGTAGAGTTAGCAGAATTAATAGGATTATTGCATGATATAGGCAGATTTGAACAAGTCCGTCTATATCATACTTTTGTGGATAAAGATAGTATAAATCATGGTGAATATGGTGCAAAAATCTTATTTGAAGATGGATTGATTAGGAATTTTATAAAAGATAATAAATTTGATAAAATTATCAAATTAGCAATTGTTAACCACAATAGAGCAGATATAGAAGAAGATTTGACAGAAAGAGAAAGATTACATGCTAAAATAATAAGAGATGCAGATAAAACAGACATATTTAGAATTTTAATATCTGGAGACAAAAAGGCTATTTGGGAAAAAGCAGATTTATCAGATGATAAAATTTCAGATGAAATTTATAGAGAATTTGTAGAAGATAAAAGAATAAATTATAAAGAACGTAAGACAAGTGCTGACATATTAGTTAGTCACTTTAATTATGTGTATGATTTGAATTTTCCAGAAACAAGAAAAATTATAAGAGATAATAAATATATAGATAAATTATATCAAAGATTTAAATTTAATGATGCAGAAACAATGAAAAGATTTAATGAAATATATAGATTATCAAAAGAATACATAGAACAATAGAGAAAGGAGTTAACTAAATGCCAAAAAAATTAATAATAACAGAAAAGCCATCAGTAGCAATGGAGTTTGCAAAAGTATTAAAAATTACAGCAAATAGAAAAAATGGTTATATAGAATCAGATGAATGGATTATAACATGGTGTGTAGGGCATTTAGTAACAATGAGTTATCCAGAAGTATATGATGAAAAATTGAAATTTTGGAGATTAGACACATTGCCATTTATACCACATGAATGGAAGTATGAAATTATTCCAGCAGTACAAAATCAATTTAATATTGTACAAAGTCTATTACAGAGAGAAGATGTAGAAGAAATATACAATGCAGGAGACTCTGGAAGAGAAGGAGAATACATACAAAGACTTGTGTTTATGATGGCAAAGCCAAATCCAAAAGCCAAAATAAAAAGAGTATGGATAGATTCACAAACAGAAGAAGAAATCCAAAGAGGAATTAGAGAAGCAAAAGATGAAAGGGAATATGATAGTTTATCAGATTCTGCATATTTAAGAGCTAAAGAAGATTATTTAATTGGAATTAATTTTTCAAGACTATTATCTATTATTTATGGAAAAAAAGTTGCAAAAGAAATAAATGAAGAAAAAGCATCTATTTCAATAGGGAGAGTAATGACATGTGTACTTGGAATGGTAGTTTCTAGAGAAAGAGAAATTAGAAATTTTGTTAAAACAAAATATTATAAAATAATTGGTGAATTTGGAAATGAGGATGGAACATTTAAAGCAGAATGGAAAGTAAACCAAAATTCTAAAATGTTTGAAAGTATCAAACTGTATAATGAAAGTGGCTTCAAAAAAGAAGAGGATGCTAAAGAATTAATAAAAGGTTTGGCAGGAAAAAAAGCAATAATAACAGAATTAAAAAAATCAAAACAAAAAGAAAATGCACCACTTTTATTTAATTTGGCAGAAATTCAAAATGAATGTACTAAAAGATTTAAAATAAAGCCAGATGAAACATTGGAAATTATTCAAAATTTATATGAAAAAAAATTAGTAACATATCCAAGAACAGATGCTAGAGTAATTTCTACAGCAGTAGCCAAAGAAATATCCAAAAATTTAAATGGATTGGTAAAAGGATATAAAGATGAAGAAACCCAAAGACTATTAAATAAAATGATAAGTGAAAAATATTCAACTAATTTGGTAAAAACAAAATATGTAAATGATAGCAAAATAACAGACCACTATGCAATAATTCCAACAGGACAAGGATATGAAAACTATGATAAATTACCAGAATTGCACAAGAAAGTATATGATGTTATAGTAAAAAGATTTATAGCAATATTTTATCCTCCTGCAGAATATAGTAAAGTAAATTTAACTGTAGAAGTAGAAAAAGAAACATTTTTGGCAAGTGGAAAAGTATGTACAAATTTAGGATATTTAGAAGTCTTAAAACCAAAAAATGTAAATAAGCAATCCACAGAAAAGGCACAAGATGTTGAAAACTCATCTTCAAAAACAGATGTAAGTGATGAAAATAATTTAGAAGTATTTAAAAATATAAAAAAAGGTCAAGAAATAGAAACAAAAAATTATGAAATAAAAGATGCAGAAACATCGCCACCATCAAGATATAATTCAGGTTCAATAATTTTAGCAATGGAGAATGCGGGAAAATTAATAGAAGAAGAGGAACTAAGAGAACAGATAAAAGGTGCAGGAATAGGAACAAGTGCAACTCGTGGAGAAATTATAAAAAAACTAGAGAGAATAAAATACATAGATATAAATTCTAAAACTCAAATAGTTACACCAACTAAAAAAGGAGAGGTAATATATGATGTTGTAAATTATGCAATGCCAGATATGCTTAATCCGAAACTTACTGCAAGTTGGGAAAAAGGTTTAGATATGGTAGCTAAAAAGGAGATTCAATCTAATGAATTTATGACTAAATTAGAAAATTATATTAATTCTAAATTTAATAAATTAGTTGTAAAAATATAAGAGAGGTGCTAAATGAATAGAGAATTTAATAATTTAATAGTACAAGCAATAAAAAGAGCTAAAACAGCACCAATATCAAATGTGCAAGATTTTGCAAGGATGGTAAGTTCTGCAGAGGAACAATTGAGTAGAATTTATCAAAAAAATCCAGAAATAGACAAAGAAAAAACAAATAAAGAAATGCAAGATAAACTTTATAATATTTTGCATAAAACTGCTGAAATAGAAGATGTTAAAAGTAATATATCTAGAAGAAATGCAATAAAATATTTAAATAGTAATTGGGAACAAGTAGAAATAGAATATAGAAAGTTAGTGGCAGAAGAAAGAAAAACAGGAAAGAGATTAAAGAACAAGGAAAGAATACCATATAGTTCAAATAATAAAAAGGCAATAAGACAACTTATGGTAGAAGTGATAACAAATATTAGAGGTATTGTTGAAAGTGTAGATCCAAATCTTATTTATGAATTAGATAGAAGATATACTGGAAAAATAATGGATTTAAAAAAAGAACTTATTGAAACAAAAACTGATAGAGAAAGCAGAAAAAAGATAGAAAGAACCATATATTTAATCGGTCCAATTCCGGAGTTTGAAAAAGTTAAATATTATTTGAAAAAAATAATAGGTCAAGAAGAAACAGATAAAGAATTAAAAGAACAATATGTAAATGCAATAATGATAATAGGGCAATTAATAGAGGAGTTTGGAACTTTAGAAGAATATAAAAAGCACCAAATAAATGAATTGAAAAGAATTAATCTAGAAAAATTACAAGATATAAATGGTATAGATAATCTTTTTAAAAAAGAAAATTTACAAAAATTAAATTTAACACAATTAGCTGCATTATATGCATTTTGGGATAATAGATTAGTAAAAGAAATTGAGAAAATTTATAATTCATATTTTATAATGTATGAATTAGACTTAGATGATAAAACTACTGTGCAAAATAAAGATGCTACTAATAAATTGTTACCACAGCAATTGGAAAATCTAAATGTTAAAACAGCATTATTAGATAGTCTGATTTCTAATATATATTATCAATATAGAGATACTCATTTAGAAGGTGGAGAAGTAAGCATCGAAGATGCATTAAGCAAAATGAGTGCTAAATTTGGAGCTGAGTACCAAAAATATTTTTCAGGTATATGTGGATTAAATGTACATGAGAATAATTTTGACAAAGATATAATTTTGAGATTAAAAACAGAAAATGCAATTAGAAATTTATATCTACAAAAAGATAATGGAATAACAGGATTATTGAACCTTTTATATAATGGGGATGTTTCAGAAAATTGGGGAATAATAGATGAAAATCCACGTTCAAAATTTGTTTTATTAGTTGCAGATATAAATGGATTAAATATGCCATTAAGACTACATATAGAAAGAGAAAAAGTTAAAGAATTTGCAATAAAAAATCAAGAAAATTCAATGGTTCCAATTTATTCTGGAATAGCAGATTTTAATATAAATGGAAGAATTATTTCTACTCACATATTAATGCCATTAACTCAAAATCAAAAAGAATTAATAAAGCAAGCATCAAGTAATGTAAGAAATGGAGATTATAGATATAAATTTATTAAACATTTAGAATATTTATCAGATTGGCAGAAATATCCAGAACATCTACAAAGAAAGAAAATCACAAAAAAGAAAGGCAAACCTAAAATCAAATTTGAAAAAATAAAAGAATATATTGATTTAGAAACAGGAAAAAAATATATTAGAAATAAAGAAAATGAATTTGTTACAATAGATTCAGAAGGAAGATAAAACTTGAAAATATTACTAAAAAGTAGTATAATATCAATATCTTAAAACAAAGGAATGGAAGAAATGAATACAATATTAGGAGAATTAGGAAAAAGTCCTAAATTTTGTGAATATATAAAAAACATAGAAAATAAAAAAAGCCCGATAGTTATATCGGGCTTAACAGACGTTGGAATGGCACAAATGATTGCGGCCACAAAGGAATTTGTAAAAAGACCTATTTGTATAATAACTTATAATGAAATACAAGCAAGAAAAATAGTAGGAGACTTAGATTATTTCACTGATAAAATAATATATTTACCCAAAAAAGAAATAGTAACATATGACTATGTCGCTGAAAGCAAAGACTTACCATATGAAAGAATAGAAGCATTAAATAAAATTCAAGAGATGAGAACAGGAATAGTAGTAACAACAGCAGAAGCAGCAATCCAAAAAATGATAAGTCCAAAAGAACTATATAAAAATGTATTAAAATTCAAAATTGGTGATGAATATAAACTAGAAGATGTAAAACAAAAATTAATTGATTTAGGATATATAAGGTATGACTTAATTGATGGAAGAGGTCAATTTAGTGTAAGAGGTGGAATAGTAGATATTTCTGTTACAGAAAAAACAGGAATAAGAATTGAATTCTGGGGAGACGAAGTAGATTCAATAAGATATTTTAACATAATAAGTCAAAGGTCAACAGAGAATATTGAAAAAGCAACAATATATCCAGCACATGAATATTTATTAGAAAAAAATGTAGAAGAAATTGTAGAGAAGATAAAGGAAACAGTTTATCCAGAGGAACTTCAAGAACAAATAAATCAAGATATAGAAACTATAAAAAATGAAAATTATATTAGCAAAATTGACAGATACCTAAATTCATTTTATGAAAAACAAAGTACTATATTAGATTATTTATCCGAAAAATATATTATTGTATTAGATGAAATTGCAAAAATAACTCATCGTATAGAAAATGTAAATAAAGATAGCCAAAATGTAATACAATTATTAATGGAAAAAGAAAAGATGGTACCAGAAGCATTAAAAAATATAGAAAATAATGCACAATTTGAAGAAAACTTAGAAAATAGGCAAAATATTTATATAAATAAATTTGACGATGAAGTAAAAATAGAAGCGGAAAAATATAATTGGGTATACAAAGAAAAGAACTTTTATAAAAGTGAAATAGAAATATTAATAAAAGAATTATTAAAAGCTCAAGAAGCCAAAAAAAGAATATACATATTAGCAGAAAACAAAGAAAAAGCCAAAAAAATATGTTCATTACTTGATGAAAATGAAATTATAAATAAATATGAAGAAAAATTAGATAAAACAATTATTGTAAAAAATAATGAAAGTTTAGTAACTGTTAGTATTGGAAAATTATCTGCAGGATATGAATGCTATGATATCAATCAATTAGTAATAACCTCTCAAGAATTAATAGAAGGTGAAAAGAAAAAAAGCTACAAATCATCAGCATTTAAAGAAGGAGAAAAAGTTGTATTTGCAGACTTAAAAGTAGGAGACTATGTAGTACATAAAAATTATGGAATAGGAATTTTTATAGGTGTAAATACTATAACTGCAGATGGAACAACAAAAGACTATATAAAAATAAAATATTATGGTGATGATGTTTTGTATGTCCCTACAAATCAATTAGACAGTGTTAGAAAATATATAGGCGGAGATGAAGGCGGACTTAAAGTAAATAAGCTAGGAACAAAAGAGTGGTTAAAGACAAAAGCAAAAGTAAAGAAAAATTTAAGAGAAGTAGCACAAGAATTAATAGAATTATATGCAAAAAGAGAAAAAGCAAAAGGATATGCATTTTCAAAAGACACACCTTGGCAAGTGCAGTTTGAAGACAGTTTTCCTTATCAAGAAACAGATGATCAATTACGCTGTATAGATGAAGTAAAAAAAGATATGGAATCAGAGAAGCCAATGGATAGACTATTATGTGGAGATGTTGGATATGGAAAAACAGAAGTAGCAATAAGAGCTGCATTTAAAGCTGTAATGGATGGAAAACAAGTTGCATATTTAGCACCAACTACAGTACTTGCAGAACAGCAATATAAAGAATTTAAAGAAAGAATGGCAAATTTTGCAGTACGAGTTGAAGTGCTTAATAGATTTAAAACAAAAAAACAACAAGATGAAATTGTAAAAAAGATAAAATTAGGAGAAGTAGATATTATAGTTGGAACACACAGAATATTAAGTGAAGATGTAGAATTCAAAGACTTAGGATTATTAATTATAGATGAGGAACATCGTTTTGGAGTAAAAGCAAAAGAAAAAATAAAGCAATACAAAACAAATGTAGATGTATTAACAATGACGGCAACTCCAATTCCAAGAACATTGCATATGTCAATAGTTGGAGTAAGAGATATGTCTGTAATTTATGAACCTCCATATAATAGAAAGCCAGTTCAAACTTATGTATTGGAATATGATAGTGAAGTTGTAAGAGAAGCAATTACAAGAGAGCTAGAAAGAAAAGGTCAAGTATTTTATCTATTTAATAATGTTGAAAGAATCATGCAAAAGGCAGATGAAATATCAAGATTAGTTCCAGAAGCAAGAGTGGCATATGCACATGGACAAATGACAGGAAATGAAATTGAAAATATAATGGAAGAATTCATTGAAGGAAACACAGATATCTTAGTATGCACAACAATTCTTGAATCAGGAATTGATATACCTAATGCCAATACAATAATAGTAGAAAATGCAGATAGAATGGGATTAGCACAATTATATCAAATTAGAGGAAGAGTTGGTAGGTCAGATAGACAAGGATATGCATATATAACATATAAAAGAGACAAACTATTATCAGAAATTGCAGATAAAAGATTGAAAGCAATAAAAGAATTTACTGAATTTGGTTCAGGATTCAAAATTGCAATGCGAGACTTAGAAATAAGAGGAGCAGGAAGCCTGCTTGGAGAAATACAACATGGACATCTAGAACAAGTTGGATATGACACATATTGTAACTTATTAGATGAAGTTGTAAGAGAAATCCAAGGAGAAAAAGTTGAACCAGAAATAGATGTACAAATAGATTTAGATGCAACATGCTATATTCCAGATACATACATATCAGATTCAAGTCAAAAAATAGAAATCTATCAAGATATAGCTTTATGTAAAAATGAAGAAGATATTCAAAATGTAATAGATGAAATGATAGACAGATTTGGTAACATGCCAAAAGAAATAGAAAATTTAATAGAAATTGCAAGAATAAAAATATTGTGTAAAAAACTTAATATCAGCAAAGTACAAGGAAGGCGTAGCTTTGTGTTATTCATGTTTGAACCAGGAGAACTAAGTATAGATATAAATGAATTAGTAAAAAAATATAAAAACAGAATAAAATTTACACAAGGAATAAAACCACAAATCACATTAGCATTAAATAATTTATTAGAAATAAAAATGTTAAAAGAAGTAAAAGAGTTTTTGATTGATGTAGGAGGATAGAATGAAAATTATTTCAAGTAAAGATAATGAAATAGTAAAACACATAAAAAAATTAAAAGACAAGAAATATAGAGATGAAAATAATGAATATATAGTAGAAGGTGTTAAGCTTGTAGAAGAAGCGGTTAAAGAAAATGCACCAATAAAAAAGATAATAATATGTGAAGATACTACAAGAACATATGAAATACCAACAAATATAATGTTAGAAATAGCAAGATATGAGTGTATTTATGTAACAGACAAAATTTTCTCATCAATCACTCAAGTTACAAATCCACAAGGAATAATGGCAATTATAGAAAAAAATATTGAGAAAGAAACAATTGACTTTTCACAAGACATTATAGTTATGCTAGATGATGTCCAAGATCCTGGAAACCTAGGAACGATTTTAAGAACAGTTGATAGTATAGGATTAAATCAAATTATAGTTTCAAAAGGTACAGCAGATGCATTTAATCCTAAAGTAGTACGTTCAACAATGGGGGCAATTTTCAGATTAAAAATAATAGAATCAGAAAATTTAGCTCAAACAATCAGAGAAATCCGAAAACATCATTATAAATTAGTGGTGACATCATTGCAAACAGAAAACAGTATTTATGATATAGATTTTAATAAAAAAATCATAGTAATAGGCAATGAAGCAAATGGTGTTTCAAAAGAGATTCAAGAAATGGCAGACGAAAAAGTCAAAATACCCATGTTAGGAAAAACGGAAAGTTTAAATGCATCTGTTGCAGCAGGAATTGTAATGTATGAATATGTAAGACAAAAAGTAAGTAAAAAATAATATAAAACAGCATATCGAAAAAAGATATGCTGTTTTTAATATTAGAAATTAGATAAAAAAATTATTTCTAATATATATGAAGGAAAAGATGTCCGGACTCTTCCATTAATATAATTATAACATTATGTTAATGACAATAATGTAAAAACATGTCGATAAAAAAATAAAAACTTTCTAAAAAGCGACCGAAATGACTTGAAATTTACAAAATAAAGTAATATAGTTTAAATATTAATCAAAATGAAAGGGGGAGATAACTTGAAAAACTTTTTTGGAAGCATTTTTTTAAACCGAAACGAATTAGAAGAAGCGGGAATAAATTATCCAATAAAAGTAGAATATTATAAAATAACTAACGAAGAAGAAAAAATAAAGCAAAATAAATTAATATATGGTATACAAATAATAAAAACAGAATATAAAGAGAAAATCGGAATAGAGCAAAATAAAGTAGAACACATAACAAATGACGATGGAGAAATTGCTAAAATATTGAATGTTATAAAAGAAAATGAAGTTACACCAATTGGTCTTGAAGATGTAGTTTTAGAAATAAAAAGTAGACAAGCTATTGCAAAAAGAAAAAAATTAAGCTACAATACATAAGAAGACAAGCAGAGAAGGGAGAAAAAATGACAGATAAATTAATAATAGTAGAATCACCAGCAAAAGCAAATACAATAAAAAAATTCCTAGGAGGAAATACAAAGGTAATAGCATCAATGGGACATATTAGAGATTTACCAAAATCAAAACTAGGAATAGATGTAGAACATAACTTTGAACCAGAATACATTAATATCAGAGGAAAAGGAGACTTAATAAAAGAATTAAAAAAAGATGCCAAATCATCAAAAAAAGTATATCTTGCAACTGACCCTGATCGTGAGGGAGAAGCAATAGCATGGCATTTATCAAAGATATTAGATGTAGATGATTCAAAAGTTACAAGAGTAACATTTAATGAAATAACTAAAACAGCTGTACAAAAAGCAATTAAAGAACCAAGAGACATTGACATTAATTTAGTTGATGCCCAACAAGCAAGAAGAGTTCTTGATAGAATTGTGGGATATAAAATAAGTCCAGTGTTATGGAAAAAAGTAAGAAGAGGATTATCAGCAGGAAGAGTTCAATCTGTAGCTGTAAAATTAATAGTAGATAGAGAAGAAGAGATAGAAAAGTTTATCCCAGAAGAATACTGGAATATATATGTAAAATTATTAGATGAAAAATCTAAAAAGACATTTGAAGCAAAGTTCTATGGAAAAGATGGAAAGAAACAAGAAGTTCACAATAAAGAACAGGTAGAAAAAATCCTTTCAGGCATAGAAAATGCTAAATATATAGTAGAAGATGTAAAAAAAGGTGAAAAGAAAAGAAATCCTGCACCACCATTTACAACAAGTACAATGCAACAAGAAGCATCTAGAAAATTAGGATTTACATTAAAGAAAACTATGTCTGTTGCACAAGGATTATATGAAGGTGTAAAAATCCCTGAAAAAGGAACAGTAGGATTAATCACTTACATGAGAACAGACTCTACTAGAATATCAGAAGAAGCTAGAGCGGCTGCTAAGAAACATATAGTAGAAGAATATGGCGAAAACTATTATGAAAATAGATATTATAAAACAAATAAAGAGGCTCAAGACGCACATGAAGGTATAAGACCAACTTATGCAGATTTAGAACCAGACAAAATAAAAGAATCATTAACAAATGATCAATATAAATTATACAAACTAATTTATAATAGATTTATGGCAAGTCAAATGACAGCTGCAGTATATGATACTATGTCAGTGACTATTGATGCTAATAACTATACGTTTAAAGCTAATGGTCAAAACTTAAAATTCAAAGGATTTATGACATTATATGTAGAAGGAACTGATGAAAAACAAGAGGAAGAAGTAGGAATTATTCCTGAATTAGAAGTAAAGCAAGAAGTTAAAAAACAAAAAATAGAACCAAAGCAAAGTTTTACAGAACCACCTGCAAGATATACAGAAGCAAGTCTAGTAAAGGCATTAGAAGAAAAAGGCATAGGAAGACCAAGTACATATTCTCCAACAATAACTACAATATTAGAAAGAAGATATATAGAAAAAGTACAAAAACAATTAATGCCAACAGAACTTGGTAAAGTTGTAAATAAACTTTTAGTAGAAAACTTTTCAGATGTTGTAAATGTAGAGTTTACTGCTAATATAGAAAATCAATTTGATAATATAGCAGAAGGAAAAGAAAATTGGAGAAAAATGATTTCAGATTTTTATGGACCATTTGAAGAAAATCTTGAAAAAGTAGAAAAAGAATTAGAACATGTTGAAATGGTAGAAGAGGTATCTGATGTAAAATGCGAAAAATGTGGAAGAATGATGGTATATAAATATGGTAAATTCGGAAAGTTTTTAGCATGCCCAGGATACCCTGAATGTAAAAACACTAAAGCTATAGTAGAAACTGTAGATGTTCCTTGTCCAAAATGTGGTGGAACAGTACAAGTTAGAAGAGCAAAAAATAAAAAGAAATATTATATATGTGAAAATAATCCTAAATCATGTGACTATATTTCTTGGAATAAGCCTACTAAGAATGAAGACAAAAATAAATAAAAATAAGAAAGATTGGTTAATTTTGCAACCAATCTTTTGCTATATAAAAATAAAAGAAAAAATATTAAAGAAATTTCAAAAAAAGTGTTGACAATTTTCGACAAGCGTGGTAAGATGAAAAATGTACCGAGCAACAGATAAAAATATTAAAATAATACAA
>UMLR01044340.1_pt1 | contig 16912 bp, 15 predicted proteins | sample 1966741 | NCBI WGS metagenome assembly UMLR01 (sample SAMEA4836207, study PRJEB28245) | human gut metagenome | biome: gut microbiome; material: fecal sample | place: Denmark | collected 2008 | reverse complement strand
GAGAAGCTTCTTTGGGAGAAGTCTGTTTACACAAAGCTCACTCATTCCCAGGTGATATTGCCTATGGTGAAGCAGGCACTAGAGGAAACAGGGCTCACTTATACTGACCTTGATTGTGCGGCTATTGCAAAGGGTCCGGGGTCTTACACTGGGCTTAGAATAGGCGTGGCGGCTGTAAAGGGAATGTGCTTTGGCTGTGAGAGTTTAAAAAGCGCAGGAGTTTCCACTCTGCTTTCGCTGGCTTACAACTGCATAGGCTTTGAAGGCAGGATAATTTCTGTTATGAGGGCAAGGCCTAAGATAGTTTACGCAGGCGAGTTTCAGTGCAAAAATGGCGTTGTCACGAGGATATCCGCTGACAGAGTTTGCCCTGAGGAGGAAGTTTTTTCGGGAGAGTTTACTGAAAAGACAATGCTTGTGGGTGACTGTGCGGCAGAGATAAAGGCGAAATATTTCGCTGACAACGAAAATGTTCAGCTTGCAAGCTATGTGAACAGGCTGCAGAGGGCTTCGTCACTGTGTCTTGCAGTGGAGGCTCAGCCTGAGATAATGGTTTCGGCTGACAGGCTGGAGGTATCATATTTGCAGGCTACAAAGGCGGAAAAGGATAAGGCACATAGGGATAAATAGGAGGAAATTAATATGAAAATTGCTATTGGCTGTGACCATGCAGGTCCTGAGCTTAAGGCGGAGATATTGGCACATTTGGACGAAAAGGGTGTGGAATACACTGATTTTGGTATTCAGGCAGGAGAGAAAGTAGACTATCCTGACAAGGCAAAGGAAGTTTGCGAGAAAGTGGCTTCGGGCGAATACGAAATGGGAATACTCATATGCGGAACTGGTATTGGAATGTCAATGAGCGCAAACAAGATAAAGGGAATAAGAGCGGCTTGCTGTTCGGATTATTTCTCTGCTAAGTATACAAGAGCGCATAATGACGCAAACGTGCTTTGCATTGGTGCGAGAGTGCTGGGTGCAGGCTTGGCTATCGAGCTGGTGGACGTTTTCCTTGAAACGGAGTTTGAGGGTGGCAGACATCAGAGGAGAGTGGATAAGATCTCTGAGCTGGAGAAGTAGTGAGGAGTTAGGAGTGAGGAATGAGGAATTATGGTATCGCCTGCGGCGATTGACTTTTCTTTTTTCTTTACGTTAGAAGGGCAGGGCGACTGGGTCGCTCTGCTTTTTCTATGGGTACAAAAACGGCTGACAAGCTTTTCGCCTGTCAGCCGTTTCTATATTGGGGTCTGTATTTAAGGTAAAAACCGTAATGGCAAGGTTTTTATTAGATAGCGTCGAATGCTTCGCTGAGATCGTAGATGATATCGTCGATGTGTTCTGTGCCGATAGAAAGTCTGATAGTGTTTGGCTTGATACCCTGATCTGCAAGCTCTGCTTCGTTAAGCTCTGCGTGTGTTGTTGATGCTGGATGGATAACCAGTGACTTAACGTCTGCTACGTTTGCAAGGAGTGAGAAGAGTTTCAGGTGGTCGATGAAGTTCTGAGCTGTCTTTGCGTCGCCCTTTATCTCGAATGTGAAGATAGAACCACCGCCGTTAGGGAAATACTTCTTGTAAAGTGCCTGCTGGCTTGGATCGTCTGATACTGAAGGGTGATTTACCTTTTCTACCTTTGGGTGCTTGTTAAGGAAGTCAACTACCTTGAGTGCGTTCTCAACATGACGTTCAACTCTCAGAGACAGTGTTTCAAGACCCTGCAGGAAGATGAATGCGTGGATAGGTGAAAGTGTTGCACCTGTATCACGGAGAAGGATCGCACGGATACGAGTTACAAATGCTGCGCCAGGGGCTGCGTCTGCAAAGCTTACACCGTGGTAGCTTGGGTTTGGTTCTGTGAGCTGTGGGAACTTGCCTGACTTCTTCCAGTCAAACTTGCCGCTTTCAACGATAACTCCGCCGATTGTTGTGCCGTGACCGCCGATGAACTTTGTTGCAGAATGGATAACGATATCTGCACCGTACTCGATAGGTCTTACGAGATATGGAGTAGCGAATGTGCTGTCAACGAGAAGTGGGATATTGTGTGCGTGTGCGATATTTGCGATAGCTTCGATATCAACTACGTCTGAGTTAGGGTTGCCAAGAGTTTCGATATAGAGAGCCTTTGTGTTCTCCTTGATAGCCTTTTCAAAGTTAGCTGGGTCAAGCGGATCGACAAATGTTGTTGTGATGCCGTAATCAACAAGAGTGTGTGCAAGCAGGTTATATGTGCCGCCATAGATGTTCTTTGCAGCTACGATATGATCGCCTGCAAGGGCTACGTTCTCAATAGCGTATGTTACTGCTGCTGCGCCTGATGCGACTGCAAGAGCTGCTGTGCCGCCCTCGAGAGCCGCGATACGCTTTTCAAAAACGTCTTCGGTAGGGTTTGTAAGTCTGCCATAGATGTTGCCTGCGTCCTTAAGAGCAAATCTGTCAGCGGCATGCTGTGAGTTATGGAAAACGTATGATGATGTCTGATAAATAGGAACGGCTCTTGCGTCTGTTACAGAGTCTGCTGTTTCCTGACCAACGTGGAGCTGGAGTGTTTCAAATTTAAGATTTCTTTCGTTTATTGCGCTCATTTTAAATTACCTCTTTCATTAAATTAATGTTTTTTTAAATCCGATAAAAATTTTTTGTTACTGAACTTTATGCTGATTTTAACAGCAACACATACAGCACATACACATTCGTGAATCGTACGCTGTTTTCAGTTTCAGTATTTTTACACTCATTTTCAACGCCTCATTTCAAATTCATATTAATCCTAGTCGTTTAGTATGTTTTAGCGTATCTATACTATACCACACCCATAGAGGAATGTCAATAGGTTTAAGATGATTTTTCGCATTTTTGTGAAAACTGATATTAATTCTATCAATTTAGTAGGATTTAAGAGCAAAATGCACAAGGGGAAGTGAGGAATGAGGAGTGAGGAATGAGGAATTGGCAAAGCTGAACAGAGTTGTGCTCAAATATGAAGTAAAAGACAGCACCGAGCGGAGCGAGAGATAAAACGCAGGCTCAAGCCCGGCGTTAGAGGGCTTGCAGGGTCAAGGGACAGAGTCCCTTGTGGAGTTTGAGGCAAAGCCTCAATCGGCGACAGCCGACTAGGTGCAGATTTAATGAGAAAAAGCACGCAGAAGTTGTGCTTTATATAGATGTAGTATCGGAGCACAAAATCTGCACCGTTTTCCCTATCCCTTAGCAAAATGTAAATCCGCAAAGAGCGTAGCGATTTTGCGGTGGTATGAAGTTGCCCGAATAAACTGTAGGGGCTTGGCTCAATTTCTGTTTCACCGAAATGCGACAGCCCATTCGGAAGGGCAATGCCGTGTTTTCACTGTTTGTTATTAAATTTGTATAAAAGTATCGTTTACCGACGCCTTATAATTGTATACCGAAATAAATATTTTTGGTTGACAATAGGTTCGGTATGTGATACAATATTAATTGTCAAATAAAAAGTAAAGGATAGGTTTACAATGAATAACAATGCTAAAAACAAAACAAAACAAATAGTCGGTATCGGAGTTATGACGGCTATAATCGCTGTGCTTTCGCAGATAACTATTCCGCTTCCTACTCACGTTCCTGTTACGCTCCAGACTTTTGCTGTGGCTCTCGCAGGATATTTCCTTGGCTGGAAGGGCGGTGCTGTGTCTGCTCTGGTCTATGGTTTGCTGGGCGCTATCGGTGTGCCCGTGTTTGCAGGCTGGTCAGGCGGTTTCTCCGTTATCGTAGGGTATACAGGTGGATTCATTTACGGATTTATCGTTATGGCTCTTCTTTGCGGTCTTGGCGCAAAGTTCTGCTCTGACAAGATAAGCGGTAAGGTCATCGCTATCGTGCTTGGTATCGCAGGTCTTGCTTGCGACCACCTGCTTGGTGCTATCCAGTACGCTATCGTTGCTAATATCTCTATCGGCAAGTCTATCCTTCTTGTTTCTGTTCCTTATCTTGTAAAGGACGTTATCTCTGTTGTTGCTGCTTACCTTATCAGCATCGAGCTTGTAAGCAGACTTGCAAAGACAGGTTGCTATGCTTACAAGAGAGCCTGAGCTTAGATTTCATCATCTGCTGTGCCTGCCGCTTTTTCAGGGAAAAGGCTACAGTGACGGCTTTTCGGTGAATATGCAGTCTGTGAAAGACAGATTGGAGAGCGAGGACACTGCGGTTCGGTTTGTGTGCAGCGGAGATATGATATGTCAGCACTGCCCAAACAGGACGGAGGACGGTTGTTTGCTTGACGGCTGTGGCGGAACGGTGGCACAGAAAGACAGCGAGGTTTGCAGACTTTCTGAGATAGAATGTCACTCAGTGGAGAATTATCGCAGTGCGCTGACAAGGCTGAGAAGCAAAATGGATAAAAAGGCATTTGATATACTATGCTCGGAATGTCGCTGGGCAAAGCTTGGTTTGTGCAGCTTTGAAAAGTGGCGTGAGGGCGTTGATGGATTGCTTTCTTCGTGACAGGTCACGCCTGTCATTTTTTTACACAAAAGTACAGCTCCTGAGAAGAAACTCGGGAGCTGTACATTTTTTTTGCTTATTCTTCACTTGCCTGATATGCGGATAGGAATTTCTCGTAGATATCGGGATAATGTTTTTTTAGTCTTACAGGCTTAAGGTCGGGGCTGGTGAAGCAGTGGGAGGTGTGGGCAAGGCAGGCTGTTTTCTGAGTGGTAAGGTCAAAGACCTCGTAGTCAAGCTCGTAGGCACAGCCGTTGTTTGACAGCTTACAGCGCACTTCAAACTCGTCACCGAAACGGACGGGATATTTATAGTGTGTTTCAACAGAGAGGACAGGAGAAACTATGCCACGTTCTTCTATTTCGTGGAATGGGCAGCCAAGCTGTTCCATAAGGTCAACACGGGCTTCCTCAAGCCAACGGACGTAGTTGGAATGGTGGATTATATCCATGCGGTCTGTTTCATAATAAAAGGCTTTTCTTTTGTAGGGGGTAAGTGTCATTTTATGTCCTTCTTTCTGTGGGTTTGACGTTGACGTTATATGAGGGTGTGATAAAAATAGCGGGCGACCAATGGCCGCCCCTAATTGTTGCTGAATTATTCAAGCCATATGAAGTTGTTATCTGTGTTCACAAAGTCCATATTATAAAGGAAAATGACCTTTGTTATACCGTTGTCTTTTACATATTCACTGACTGTCTTATCCATGATGTGGTAATAACGCATATCTATCATTGTGATGTGCTTATACTTGTCGGCAAAGTATGGCATAACTGTGTTTGCGTAGCTGTCCTTTATAATAAGGACGTGTTCATCGCTTTCACCGTTTGTTTCTATTTCCGTGAGGGCAAAGTTTCCGCCCATGAATGTGGAGTATTTATCCTTTTTGGTCTTGAATGAATCGTCAAAAAGGGTGTCTGTTTGTTTGTTTTCTTCAACATAATTTACCTTTACGCTGTTGTCAGGGTTTGTGTAGAAGTGCATTTCGTCAGCAGCGGAGAAGTCTGTTGGGGCTTTTGAATAAAGTGTGCCATGAAAGTCCTTTACAGTTTCTATATTGTAGGATACCTGTGGGATATCTTCATTCATGGCTGTCATAAGTGCGTCAAATCCCACTTTTGCGCCCTCGGCTGTCCAGTGGTGGTCGGTCTTATAGAAAACCTGCGTGGACTTTGCGGCGTCTTTGAGCTGGTCATATGGGAAGCAGAGGTCTATTCTGTCGCTGAGGATAGAGCTTATATACTTTTCGCTTTCAAGCTGATCGTCGGTCTGTGTGACCGCAGGGAGCTTGTCTGACATAACGGAAACTGCATTCGGCACAAGAAGAAAGCTTACGTCGACGGATTTATCAAGGCTGTCAGCAAAATCGTTAAGACAGCTTATATTTTTTTCGATAAGAGGTCTGTTTTCCTGGTAGTCTTGGAGATAATAGCCGTCCTTGCCGAAATATACACCGTTCTGATAGTTTTTCAGAAGCGTGCGGTCGGTGACTGTTTTAAGACTCACAAGCTGGTCTTTCATAAATATCTGATCGGACATATAGCTTTCGATATCCGATGTGAACTCGCCTTTTTCAAGTTTCTTCCATGAAAATTCAGGGGCTTGCTGGAGATAGCGGTTCTCATTTTCGGAGAACTCACGATCCTCTGAGATGAAGCTTGCCACTGAAAAGCCGAATATGAACAGCAGAAAGCACACTATCATAATATAGTTTTTAAGTTGTTTTTTCATATCTGCCGTCCTCCTTTAAAATCTGAAATACAGGAACGGATTGAATGAATTACCTGCAAGGTAGGCGGTGGAAACTGCCAAAAGTGTTAATGCGAACAGCGGTTGGAGTATACAGCCGCATATCTCAGGACACTTGATCTGAAGCTTAAGGCAGAGCTTTTTTGGAAGCTGTGTTGAAGCTATCACTAGTATCACTATTGTTACTGCATACTGTGCGAGCCAGAACACTGTTTGGTGATTTATGAGAGGAAGTCCCCCTGCGCCGAACATATTCTTGAAGTTCTGTGTAAGCTTGCCGAAGTCCTCATAGGAGAAGATGCCCCAGCCTATGACTATAAAAAGAAGTGCATAGAGGTGCTGGAAAAATGCAGGTATCTTTTTCAGGGCTTTGCCCAAGAAAAGCTTTTCACATAGGAGTATAACACCGAAGTACACGCCCCAGAGCATGAAGTTCCAGTTTGCACCGTGCCAGAAGCCTGTGAGAAACCATACTATCATGATGTTAAGGCACTGTCTTGCTTTGCCCTTGCGGTTACCGCCAAGTGGGATATAGACATAATCTCTGAACCAGCTTGAAAGTGACATATGCCAGCGTCTCCAGAAGTCTGTGATAGAGGTGGAGATGTAAGGGTAGTTGAAGTTCTCGAGAAAGTCGAAGCCGAACATTTTACCAAGACCTATCGCCATATCGGAATAGCCTGAGAAGTCAAAGTATATTTGGAAGGTATAGGCTATTATGCCAAGCCAGCTTGCGGCAACGCTCAGTTCGGATTGTGCTGAGTTTGAGATAGTGTCGAAAAGCTCGCCGATAGTATTTGCGAGAATGACTTTTTTGCCAAGACCTATGGAAAATCTCCACACGCCCTGTGCAAAATGCTCTATGCTCTCGTTACGCTTTTTGAGCTGTTCCGCAACGTCGATGTATCTTACGATAGGACCTGCGATAAGCTGTGGGAAAAGGGCAACATAGGTGGCAAGGTCAAGGAAGTTCTTCTGACTTCTTACTTCGCCCTTATAAACGTCGATAACGTAGGAAAGGGTCTGGAAGCTGTAGAATGAGATACCGATAGGGAGGGCAAGACCCAAGGTCTTTATCTGCGTGCCGAAAATGCTGTTTGCCGCACCGATGAAAAAGTCGGTATACTTGAAAAACAGAAGAAGCCCGATGTTCCACACCACCGCTCCTATCATTGCGATGAGCGGAGTGTATTTTTTTGCGTTTTTACGCTGTTTGTCTGCCAATAGTCCTGTTATATACGCAACGATAGTGGAAGCTATCATGAGGACGATATAAACAGGTTCGCCCCATGCGTAAAACACAAGGCTGAAGATAAACAGCACCAAATTGCGTGTTATGCGTGGGACGATATAATACGTTATCAGTACAATAGGCAGGAATGCGAACAGAAATGTTGTACTTGAAAAAAGCATATATTTATTACTCCTAGCCTATTATCTCTTTTGCTTTATCGTTATCGTTTGAAAGACAGAGGTAAACATAATTGCCGTTGGTTACAAGAACAGGGTCATTAAGCTTTGTCATTTCCTCAGGAACATAGTTTTCAAAAACCTTTTTCTGGCTTTCGACTCTTGCTGTAAGTGTATCTGCGATAGCCTTTGCACTGTCTGCGTCCTTGGCTTCAAAGCAGTCTATCTCCTCGGCTGTTCCTCCTGATGAGCTTACATAGACCTTAGCCTTTGTATAGCTGTCTGCTGATATGCCGATTATCTTTTCTATCTTTGCCTCGTCAAGCTCTGCGAGCTCGTCCTTGAACTCTATGCCGTCCTTGAGCTTGTCCGCAACGGCTGTTACGTCAACGCTTTCGTTTGTCTGAGCGGCTGCCGCTGAATTTGCGGAGTTTGCTGTGCTGCTGTTAGAGTCTGAACCGCAGCCTGTAAGTGCTGCTGTGCCCATGCACATAACTGCCATAAGAGTGCAGAGTATCTTCTTTGTTTTCATAATTCTTCTTTCCTTTCTTATGTGTTGTCGATTATATAGTTGAGCCACTTGTCGCAGTATTCGCTCATAAGGTGTATTCCGTCTGAGGAGGCTTCCTCAGGAAGAGTGCCGTCTGCGCCTGCTACAGCGGAGGTACAGTCAAGATAATTTATACCTGTCTGCTGTGCCACCTCTGAGATAGCCTGATTGAATGTGGCTACATTTGTGTTATTTATGGCGTCGCCCTGTAAACTTCTTGAAGCTGTTACAGGGAGGATAGATTCAGCATAGATAACAGCGTCAGGCTGTATCTCCTGAATTTTTGTGATAAGCTGTGTATAATAATCCTTGAAGGTGTCGATATAAGGCCAGCCAAGCTCGTTAGTGCCGAGGTTTATATACACTCTGCCATATTGTCTTTCTCCAAGAGCGTCGATAACAGTGCCTGCATTGCCGTTTGAGAGGGTGATGTTCTGGTCTGTCATAACGGTGTCGATGTGCATTCCCACAGAGCAAAGGAACGTTGCTTTTGGTTTATCGCAGTTGTTTTGCAGACCAACTGTTCGTGAGTCGCCTATGAAAACTGCGTCGGAAAGGTCGTCGGCGTCATCATGGGTAACTGAGCTGTCAGTAAGGCTTTCATCTATGCCGCTCTCATCGACCATGCTTTCTGCCTGAGAAGAGTTGTCTGCATTGCTCTCGGAGCTTTCGTTCTCTGCCACAGAGCTTGAAGCTGACATCTTCTTTGCTTCCACAGCCCTGCTGTTGCCGCTTCCTGCATGGAAGCCCCATATTGCCGCAAATGCTATGCACACAAGACAACTCAATGACACTATGCTTTGCTGTGCTGTGGCTCTTTTTTTTCTTATATTTTTCAAATTGCTACCGTGTTGGCTCTCCATTATACTACCTCTTATATTATCTCTCCTGACCTGCAAAAATGCAGATCCGTTTCAAAGATTATCATAACACATTTTACAGCCTTTTTCAAGTGCTTTTTAGTCGAATTAAGGATTTTCTTCACTTTTTACAAACAGACGCAAAAAAGTCGGGAGAATTTGTTCTGCCCGACTTATTGTTGACAATTTATTCTGTTTTATTTGTTTGAAAAAGTTTTATTTCCAAAGCTTTTCAGGATAAACGCCAGCCTCTATAAGCTTTGCGATATCGGCTTTAACGGTTGGCTTATCTTCTTTATATGTAACGCCGAACCACTTATCGTGAGTTTCCAGAAGCTTGCAGTCTGCAACACCTGTTTTTATCATTGTATCGATACCCGCAGGGAGGAGAAACTCCGCTGTCAGGCTGTCTTTATTTTCTTTCATAAAGTCTGTGAACATACCATTGAGTTTATCTATAAAGCCGTCAGGGCAAGCCCACATATTCATTGACACATAGCAGTTCTCGTCAAGCTCGGCTGTTTCTTCCTTGCCTGAATAGACCTTGCCGTCATTCTCACGGCGGATATTGTAGGTTTCAACAACGTCTGTGAGCATAGAGTCTTTCACTTCACAGACGCCTCTGTTTACTGCACCGAAGTCGCTCAGAGTGTTTTTCAGTATGAAGCCTGCCATGCCGAGATGAAGCTTTTTGCAATCTGAGTTTTCATTGCAGAGAAAATCGTGGAGCTTCACAAAAGCTTCCTTACCGTAAAAATCATCAGCGTTTATTACTGCGAAAGGCTCATTTATAACGCCCTTGCAACAGCAGACTGCGTGACCGTGACCCCACGGCTTAACACGTCCCTCAGGTACGGAATAGCCCTCCGGAAGACAGTCAAGCTCCTGATAAACGTAATCTATCTTGACGTATTTTGAGATACGGTCGCCTATCATTTTATCAAAGGCATCACGGATATCCTTTCTTATAATGAATACGACCTTGTCAAAGCCTGCCTCAACGGCGTCATAGATAGAATAATCCATTATTATCTCACCGTTTGGTCCGAAAGGTTCAAGCTGTTTTATGCCGCCTTTGAAGCGACTTCCAAGACCTGCGGCAAGTATGCAAAGGGTACAACTCATAATTTTTTATCTCCTTGTTCTTTGGTTTATATATTTTTTTGATTTTTATCAGAATAAGTGCATACGGTTATCTTCAAATTTTATCCCGCACTTTTTCACCCAAGCTATAAAAAGCTCGGAGTTATCCTTTTCCCATGGGAAAGTCAGGACTTTTTTGCCTGATGAATACACTTCGACTCTCTCTAACCATTTTGTGCATTTAACATGAGATATCTCATCGCTTGACCAACAGTTTCCGTTATAGAACAGTTTTTTGCCCATAACCGAAATAGTGGGACTATTCTTTTCCTTGACCGTTGTCACAACTACAAGGACAATTATCAAGCCTATAAAGCACCAAAAAACGATATCTCCGGCAGACATCGCCCCATTCGGGTTTCCGACATAGCGGCGTAAGAAAAATCTTATGCCATATATCAATGCGAAAGCTGCTATGGCGGCAAATATTTTAACTGTGCTGCTGCTTTTGCCTATCTCAAAGTTTACGTCAGACATATCAGGCTGACAGTTTTGAAAAGCTGAATTTTCTTTTGCGAGCTTTTCGAGCTTTATATTGCCCGTTTGATAGTTATTCATAAATTCTCCCTACAACTTTCAAGTTTAATTTTATTCTATTTCTTAAAATTATATTAACATTATGCCATACTTTAAAGTAAATGTCAAGAGATTTTGACATTTTTATTCAGTTTTTTGCGATGCTTTTCTGCGTATTTTACATCTTTCTCACACTTGACAGGGTGATACTAATGTGATATACTGATATGACAAAAATCAAATAATATCCCTGAAAAGGGTGGAGGATGATATAAATGGCTAAGACGGCTTTGGTAACAGGCGCAAGCTCGGGAATTGGCAGAGAGATAGCGAGAGATCTATCTGCAAGGGGCTTTCGTGTGATACTCAGCGCAAGACGTGAGGAAAGGCTCAGAGAGCTTGCGGAGGAGCTTGGTGACAACACAAGGGTGGTAGTTTGCGACGTTTCTGACAGGGAAGAATGTCTGCGGCTTTATGAGGAAACAAAGAGCGAGAAGATATCAGTGCTTGTGAACTGTGCAGGCTTTGGTGCAGTGGGCAGCTTTGACAAGCTTCCTCTGGACACTGAGCTTAAAATGATAGACACCAACGTTACGGCGGTGCATATGCTTACAAAGCTGTTTTTGAAAGACTTTGTTGCCGCTGACAGGGGTTATATAATGAATATAGCTTCCTCAGCAGGGCTTATGTATGGCGGTCCTATGATGGCAACGTACTATGCTTCAAAGGCTTATGTTGTGAGCCTTACCAGCGCAATATATGAGGAGTTGAGGGTGAGAAACAGCAGGGTACACGTTTGTGCGGTATGCCCGGGTCCTGTGGATACGGAGTTCAATGACGTTGCAAACTGCAAGTTCGGCGTAAGCTCCATAACACCACAGTTTTGTGCAAAAAAGGCTCTTGAGGGAATGTTCGGCAGAAAACTCATCATTATCCCTGAGAAGTCTATAAAGGCACTTTATGCAGGGTCTAAATTTGCTCCTAGAGGTATCGTGCTGAAAGTGACTGGAAAGGTGCAGAAGAAAAAGCTTGATAAATGACGGTTTAGTATTTTTACATAAGATAAAAAAGTTTTGTGAAGTGCGAAAATTGGGCTATATTTCTAAAAATCAATAGTACAAATTGTCATGATTGCATAAGAAAACGATATCATATTTGTTAAATCAGCCGATTGAATTTTTTCGGTAAATAAAGTACAATATATTTAAAGTTATTTAAGAAAGGAAGTTTTAGAAATGAAACTTACAAAGATTTTCGCAGGCATGGCTGCAGCAGCTATAGCTACAACAGCTATGGCAGTAACAGCTTTCGCTGCTGATTCAACAGCTTACAACTATCTGTTCATCGCTACAGATATCCCATGTGAGTACAACGATAACGATGAGGCTCTTGTAAATGGTCAGGTCGTTACTTGTAAGGATCTTAAGGTAAAGATCGGTTCACAGGAGTTTAACGTAAGTGCTGCTCCTGGCAAGACTGATTCAGACAAGCTCTGCTTCCAGATCATCAACAAGTGGAACAGCAAGTTCACATCAGAGATCACTGACTACACTGTAGCAGGCGCTGGTGAGTACATCACTATTGACTTCACAATTGAAGGTCTTGGTGACACAACAGGCAATGCTGGTGTATCTTTCCAAGCTGACGGCACTTGGGATTTCAGAAATCCAGATGACAAAGAAAAGGATAAGGTTGCACAGCCAGCTTACTTCCCTAACAAGTGCGTAGGTATCGCAGGTGGCGCAGGTGGATTCGACACAAACGTTGACTGCCAGGATACTGCTATCAACGGCGACGGCTCTTACACAATTTCTATCGCTCAGTCAGGTACTGTAAACGCTGAGGCTCAGAAGTTCGATGACGGCTCAACAAACGAGGGCTGGATATGGGCTGCTAACGCTGTTCCTGCTGCTCCTGCTACTTCTGGCACAGATTCAAACAGCAAAAAGGATGATTCCAAGACAGATTCTAAGTCTGACAGCAAGACTGATTCAAAGGCTAACAGCACAGCCGCAACAACTTCTTCAAAGTCTGGTACAACAGGCACAGCAAATGCTACATCTTCAAGCGCAGCTTCTGACAAAACAGCAGCTACAGGCGCAACAGCAGGTATCGCTCTTGCAGGTATCGCTCTCGCAGGTGCAGCTATCGTAGTTTCTAAGAGAAAGTAATCTTAACTGAGGACTTGTTTCTTAGAGTACGTAATTAAAATAACTAAAGGGACTTCCACTGTGAAGTCCCTTTTTGTGTGTGGTATAAAAAATAAAAAAATATCGGCGAATAGTCTAGACAAATGGTAATTAATATAGTATAATAATTGTATACTTTTATTTTGGAGTTATTTTTTATGAGAGTTATTACAGGTTCATGCAGAGGAAAAAAGCTTAAAACTTTGGAGTCGTTGGATACAAGACCAACTACAGATATGGTAAAAGAGGCTGTTTTTTCCATTATTCAGTTTGATGTACCAGCAAGCTCAGTGCTTGACCTTTTTGCAGGCAGCGGTCAAATGGGTATAGAGGCTCTCAGCCGTGGGGCTAGTCACTGCGTTTTCGTGGACAGCAATCCTGAGGCTGTGGCTATCGTCAAGGATAATGTGGATTCATGCGGTTTCAATAAGGAATCCCGTGTGCTTTGCATGGATAGTCTGGAATATCTTAAAGTTGCCAAAGCTGGGCTTGATATAGTTTTTATCGACCCGCCTTACAGAATGGGCATAGTTGAAAAGGCTTTGGAGCTTGTGGAGAGCAAGCTCAATGATGGTGCTATCATTGTGTGCGAGCATGAAAAGGAGCTTGAGCTTGGAGAAAGCTACGGCAGACTTAAGCTTCATAAGAGATATAAATACGGTAAGACCGCTTTGACGGTCTATAAGATACCAATGAAAGAAGTGGACTATTGATGCGTATCGCTGTTTGCCCGGGAAGCTTTGACCCTGTAACGCTGGGTCATCTGGATATAATCGACAGAGCCTCAAAGCTTTTCGATAAGGTGATAGTACTGGTGTCCTTTAATGCTAATAAATCAAGGGCTGCTTTCACGCCTACAGAAAGAATGGAAATGATAATTGAAGCCACGAAGCACCTTGATAATGTGGTGGTGGATTGTTATAACGGTCTGCTGGCGGATTATCTGCAAAAAACAGGGGCTAATGCTATCGTAAAGGGCCTTAGGGCTGTGTCTGACTTTGAGTATGAGTTCCAAATGGCTCTTGCAAATAAAAAACTTTACAATGACGCTGAAACGGTGTTTCTCACCACTACGGGAGAGAATATGTTCCTTTCGTCAAGCGTTGTAAAGGAGATCGCAAGCTTCGGCGGAGATATCACAGGCTTTGTGCCGAAACAGATACAGAGCAAGATCACTGACAGGCTCTATAAGCCTGCCAATAATATAGATCAGTAATGAAAGGGTGTTTAAAATGACGGTAGAGGAAATACTTGAACTTATGGACGAACTGCTTGACAAGTCTTCAAGCGTACCGTTTTCACAGAAAAAAATGATCGATGTTGAGCAGATGCGTGAATACATCGACAGCATAAGACTTAACCTTCCGGGTGAGATAAAGCGTGCAAAGGATATGACAAGAGATAAGAAAAATATCCTTACTGAGGCCAACAAGGAAGCCGAGGAGATCGTAAAGAAGGCTAAGGATGAGGCTAAGAAGCTTGTGGCTCAGGAGGAGATCATCAAGCAGGCGGCTGACTATGCAAAGCAGATAGCTGCAGAGGCTAACAAGCAGGCTGCGGATATCGTTGAGCAGGCTAAGGCTAAGGACAAGGCTATCCGTGAGGCACTTTCTGAAAATCTGAACAAGTCGCTTTCTGAGGCGGCTGAGGTGCTTACAAAGAGCCTTAAGGACGTAAACACTACTAGGGACGCAGTTTCCAAGATAGGTGCGGTAGAGAAATAATATTGTTTGATGTAAGCAGATGGGCTTTGCGGCTTGTCTGCTTTTTTCATAACTAAAATTGCCCATATGAAATTCAGGCAGAATGTGAAAAATTGTGACAATATCTATTGACAAAGAAGCATATGTTGCCTATAATAAATAGTATATGATTAAAAGGCGAGCTTTTTCGCCTATGTGAAAGGGACGGTATTTTTTTTATGGACGATGTCGGGCGACTGTGGACGGGAATAGGTGTTTGTGCGGCGGTAATATTGCTTATGGCTTTTCTTACCTTGTGCGAAAATGCGGCTGTGGAGTTCAATGACGCAAAGCTAAAGAAAATGGCTGAGGAGGACAAAGACCCGAAGGCAATAAGGCTTGCGGCTTTGCTTGGCAGAACGGGCAGGGTAGTTGCGACAAACCTCATCGCACGTTCTATTATGATAATCGCAGTTTCGGTGGTGGGAGCGATCTACTTTTATGCACCGCTTTCAAATAAGCTTCACAAGCTTTTTGATGTATATACTCAGGCTTCGTATTATATTATCGGCATATGTTCATTTGTTATAATAAGCTGTCTGCTTGCCCTTGTTATATGCACTTTTGGCGTAGGCATACCAAAAAAGCTTTGCATTTCAGGCAAGGTGGGCGAGAGATTTATTCTAAATAGCTGTGTGGCTTACAAGGCGCTTTTGGCGGTATTCAGCCCATTGGCGATAGTGAGCGGAGCGGTATCCGCAGGAATATTAAGGCTGTTTGGTGTTAAGTCAACAAACAAGGCGGACGCTGTCACTGAGGAAGAGATTCTCATGATGGTGGACGCTGTAAACGAAACTGGCGGTATCGAGGAAAGTCAGGCGGAAATGATAAGCAACATTTTTGATTTTGACGATATCGAAGTTCGTGAAGTTATGACACACCGCACAGAAATGGTTGCCATAGAAGAAAATTCCACGCTTTCGGAGGCTGTGAAGCTTGTTATAGGCGAGGGCTTTTCGAGAATACCTGTTTACTGCGACAATGCCGACAACATAAGTGGTGTTATATTCGCAAAGGACTTGCTCAGGCTGGTGTTTGAAGAGGATAAGAAAGAACGTCCTGTAAAGGAGTTCATGAGAGATATAACCTTTGTGCCTGAAAGCAACAAGTGTGGTGAGCTTTTCAAAGAGTTCACTGAAGATAAGACACAGATAGCAGTTGTGGTGGACGATTACGGCGGAACAGCCGGTATCATTACTATGGAGGATCTGCTTGAAACTATTGTGGGTAGTATTCAGGACGAATATGATGACGAAACGGAGGAGATACAGAAGGTATCTTCTGATTGCTATGATATGGTAGGCACAGCGGCGTTTGACGACGTTATGGAGGCTCTTGGCAAGGAGTATCACGGCGAGGTGGATTATGACACTATAGGCGGATTCGTTATGGACCTGCTGGGTCATGTGCCTGAGGATAACGAAAAGGTGACGGTGCATTGGGAAAACGTGGAGTTCAAGGTGCTGTCAATACATGAAAAGAAAATAGAACGGCTCAGGGCTGTGATAAAAAGAGATAATGAAGAGGTCACTGACTAAGGGCTGAAAGATACAGACAGAATTTTGTGTAAAAATCGAGGACAAAAATTGAAAAAAAAGAAAATGGTCGCCGCACTCACAGCGGCAGTGCTTATCTGCACATCGGGGTGCAGCTTAGGCGGAACGGGAGAGAAAAATAAAAACCGTTCAAAAAATACTTTTGTGAACACTCATGCGTATGTTGAAGCCAGTTCGGAAAGACATACTGAAACAGGGCTTGACAGCAGAAATGAGAGCTTTACGGCACTTGAGATACCTGACACGGCAGAGTATATCGCCGATTTTCTTTGTACTGACGAAAAACGTGTGTTTTCACAGCTTTACAAAGGGCTGAGCGAATTTGAAAGCTCTGTGGAGCTGGCTGAGGGAGTTATAAGCAAGGACGATATCGGTGCATTTATATCCATGCTTACGTCGGCGTGTCCTTATATCGACTATATGGGTTCACAGTATACTATCTGCATTGACGGAGATGGATATGTGACATCTGTGGAGGTCACATATGACAAGACCGCTGATGAAGCGCAGGCTGAGAAAGAAAAGCTGGATAAAAAGGTCGGGGAGATACTTGCAGGCATTGAGCAGGGCTGGTCGGATTATGACAAGGTGCTGTATTTCCATGACAGCATAATTCTTGAGTGTAACTATGACGATACAGCAAAAAATTGCTATTCTGCATATGGCTGTCTTGTAGAGGGCAAGGCTGTGTGCGAGGGGTATGCAAAGGCAATGCAGATACT
>UMLR01006851.1_pt1 | contig 17131 bp, 16 predicted proteins | sample 1966741 | NCBI WGS metagenome assembly UMLR01 (sample SAMEA4836207, study PRJEB28245) | human gut metagenome | biome: gut microbiome; material: fecal sample | place: Denmark | collected 2008 | reverse complement strand
TTTTTTATTTTTGGGGACGGTCCTTGTTTTTTATTTTTGGGGATAATATAAAAAAAGCAGATTCTACAAATCTGCTTTTTTCTTTTCGTCCCTAACGAAAAATTATAAATTTATACATTTTCAACAATATTATTTGCTGAATTATCAATATTATTATTTATTTCTGTTGCGCTAGAATCAAATTGTTGTGGTGCAACATTAACATCATTTACTTCATTTTGAGATATTTTTGTTGCTCCAAATGAAAATGTTTTTCTTGCGCTTTTTGCTTCTTTTTCTTCAAACTTTTTGTAAAATTCTTCCTTTGTTGAATCTAAACATTCTTGCATTGCTGTAAACATTTCTTCCAAATCCTGTTTTGTAAAATCATATGAATTACTTCTTGACATTGGTTCTAGTACCTGAATATCGTGTAATATATTGTTTACCCTTTTTCCTGCGAATTCAATAAATTTTTGTCTTTTTTCTTCGTTTATTTCCATATGTTTTCTCTCCTTTTTCTGTATTCCTGCATAATATTTTATGCATACATATAATATCACAAATTTAAACGAATAAACAAGATTTTTTTTATTTTTTGTTAAATTTACTATTTTTCAAGATTTATACTAATACGAATGAACCAGGACCGTCCCTCTTTTTTTAATATTGTTCTTTTTTTTTAAAGCCTTACTCTCAAGCTTGATTTAAAAGGTCCGTCCCCTATTAATTTTCAGGACCGTCCCCGTTTTTGAATATTGGTCTTTTTTTCTCTAAGTCTTACTCTCAGGCTTGATTTGGAAGGACCGTCCCCATTTTGGTAGCTAGGTAGTTCTTTAGGGCTTGGGTTGCAAATGTGTTTATTATTGCGTAGTTGTCGTTGTTGTTTGGAATTTTTATGTATTTGTTGAATATGTTTGAGTCTTTTCTTTCTAATAGTACAATTTTTGATTGGTCTTTTATTATGGATAGTATTACTGTCATTTCGTCTATTATTATGAATGATTTGTTTAAATCTTTTATTTGATTGTTGTTTTTTATTATTTTTAAGTCTTTATCTACGGCTTTTTCTATTGCTTTTTTCATCATTATATTTTCTTTTTCTTGTTTAGTTAAATTATAATAATTCTCATTTATAAGATATTTTACAATTTCTTCAAATGTACTGCATTGATAATCTTTGTCGTCTTTTATAATTATTAATTTATCTAACATGTTCGTCCTCCTTTTCATTTGGTTTTGATGCCCTATCTTCAACTTTAGGAATGTCTGTGGAACTTTTTTTCGATCTTGGCATATTAATTGGCTCTTTTGAAATGTTTTCGTTAAAACATCTTATTAATTCTGGATCTTCATTTAATAATTTGCTATTTTTTTTGTATCTTGATATGTATATTTTTTTAGATTTCTCTGATACTGTCAAGTTTAGCAATATATCAAGTTTTTGCTCTTCTGATAGTTTTCCACTTTTTAGCATTTCAAATTGTTCAATCATTAATTGCTCTTTAGGTGTTATCTTTATATTTGTATTTTTTATTTTTGCCAATTCTTCTGATACTTTTATTAAACCACCAAAGAGATTGATATTATCAATCCAAACATCTGCATCAACTGTTCCATTTGGTATTCTAAATTCAATTGTTGGTAACTTATTAATTCTAATCACTTGTGGATCCATGTTTGTTAAATTAATTCCTTTAAATCTGCTATTTTCAAATATTCTAAGATTTGTTTTGAATGTTGCTAAATCTTCTTCTGTTGATAAATTAACAGTTCCTGTTTTTAATGTATTTATTAGATCTTTTGATATTGGAAAAGCATATGGATCAACACCATTTCGTGGAATTGTTCCTTCTTCATTTGAAATTATATATAAAATTTGCTCTGTATTAGACCATAGCTCTAACAAATTTTTATATGCGTCCACGCTTTTTAAATAATTTCCACCTATGTGAATGTGTCCTCCGCAAGTTTTATTTGGATATTGTCCAAAATAATTTAATATGGCACAAATCTCTTTAATTTCGTCAGTTGGATTTTTTCCATTAACCAACAATACAGGTGAAATAACTTCAATTCCTTCTTCAAATTGTTCATCTCCCGAAACAGACTTATCATCTTCACAACACCAGTTACCAAGCTTTTTTAGGATTTTTTTCATATTATCTTTTTCTAATTGTCCTACACATTCAATTTCTATTCCAAATGTCATATACGGTGGTAGTTCAATTTTCCTTTGGTAATTTTCTTTATATGTTTGAACTTTCTTTCTTATTTGAGATTTATTTAATTTTAAAAATTCTAACTGCTTATATGCACCTATTAATATGTCAATCTCAGAATCTTCCAAATTTAATTTCTTTTTATTTTTCAAACATTCTTTAATAAATTTTCTATCGTTTGTTCTATATATTAGCATTCCAAGGCTATATGAATCTAAACCATTTAAAAAGCCATTTCTTATAGCATCCATAACATATTTTTTATCATCAATTGAATTTACAATATCAAAAATATCATCAATATCAAACTCAAATTCTTCAGCTCTTTCTATAGCGGATTGAGCATATTTTTTCCCCATAGATGTTTTTATAATGAAAGAAACATTATTTGGCGTTAATCCATAATTTCTCCAATTTTCAATATATGGAATAATCTTCGATGCATTTTTTATGGTTAATAACAGATTTGTAATATGTGCTGAATTTAAATTCAATGACTTCCAATTTTCAATACTCGTAAATGTATAATCATAATCTCCAGTTTTTTGTCCAATATCATTAATAACATTTATAACTTCATTTGGATGTAAGCCAATTCGATTCGAATTATCAACACAATACTTCAAAAAATCGGTATCATTCACATTTTTCATTACTTCATACAAATCATATGACTCCAAACCTATTTCATTAGATTTTTTTATACATTCTTCATAAAAAGACTGTTCATTTACACTTTTCAGCAATTTCGCAATAAACCTTGAAGAAATATTTAGTTTTTCTGCATTTAGAATACATTTTTTTATAAACACTTTGCTATCGGCGTTTAACTCAAATATATTACTTAGCAAATTTGCAGAAAAAGCAATTTTTTCCTTATCATTGCTCTCTAAAAAAGACAAAACATAGTTTAAATCATCATCTTTCAGATTTCTACCAATTTCATACAACAACCATCTTTCATTAATATTCATGTTACATAATTCACTAAAATGATATACATATGCCAAATAAGCCAACTGCTTTATATCTCTTTTGCCATATATCCTACAAAGCTCATCAATATATTTTTTACTCATAACAATCCCTACACTTTCTCAATCACATATACAAATTATAAGTAATTTTTTCAATATTTGCAATATAAAAAACGGGGACGGTCCTTAAAATAGAGGATTTTTTATAAAAAATAGCGATATGCCTTGATATTATTGAAAAAATATGGGGACGGTCCTGGAAAGAAGAAAAGAGGGACGGTCCTGCTAATTGATACGAACAAGGACCATCCCGATTTAAGTTTTTGTTTAAATATTGGCTTAAGCTCCCTTCTGGTGTGTTTTTTGGAAGGACCGTCCCGCTTTTTAGATTTAATTTTGAGCAAGGACCGTCCCCAAAATAAAAAAGTAGGACCGTCCCCTATTTAAATTTCGATTTAAGTATTTGCTTAAGCTTACTCTGATGTGACTTTTGGAAGGACCGTCCCCGTTTTGCGTTCTTGTTTTTTGTTGATTATATTTTTATCCTCTTTTATTTTTTATTTTTATATGATATAATTTGACAAATTTTTACAAAAGGAGAAATCAAAATGACAAAAGATACTCATATTGCTGGAGGACTTGCAATTACAATGGCTTTGGCTATGCCTCAGGGTTTTAAAGAGCTTGCTGTATGCCTTACAGCTGCAACTATCGGAAGTGTAATTTCTGATATTGATATTACAACTTCAGAATCTAGGCGCGATTTAAATAAAATTCTTATTATTTCTGTAGTAGCAATTGTTGTATGTACAATTCTTGAGGTCATTTTTAAACTTGGTATTGTATCATTACTGCAATCTGAAACTGATATGATGAGAATTTTATGTGGAATTGGATTTTTCTTGTTTATATGTTGTTTTGGAATAAATACACCTCATAGATCATTTATGCATTCTGCAATTTGCGTTATAGCATTATCTGGTATTGTATGGCTTATTTTTCCAATTGCAACAATCCCTTTTGCAATAAGTATGCTGTCACATATATTTTTAGATTTTTTCAATACAAAAAAAGTACAGTTCTTTTATCCACTGAAGAAACCAAGAATTGCTTTTAAACTTTGCAGTTCAGATGGTAAAGTAAACAAGTGGATATGTAAAATTGCTACTGTAGTTTTTATGGTTGAACTAATTATATTTATTGCATTACAAGTCGCAACAGTTGCTAAAAATATTTAAAAGGCAATATATTGTAGTAATTAGTACAAAAAAATACATTGGTTTATTACCAATGTATTTTTAAATTTTATCTGGTATTTTTTTATTTTTTAATATACTTATTTTCTTTATTGCAGAATATATAATACACATAATTATACTTCCTAATGTATCGATTAAACAATCTGTAAACTGATTTGTTCTTCCTGCCACGAATGATTGATGATATTCGTCAGTTAATGAGTATATACAGCAAATTCCTACTGCTATTGCAATTTTTTTAAAGGTGTAATTTTTACCCCAAAATGAATTTAGTACAAATATTATTAGTAACGCTAAAATTGCGTATTCTGTTGCATGTGCACACTTTCTTAGTGGAAAATTTAATTTTTCTACTGTTTCGTTTATTTGTTTTTCGGTTGGTTTTGAATTTACTACACCAATATCTTCTGATATTTCTGATGTTTTTTGTACTGTCTTTTTTATTGTTTGTTTGCTTTTTCCATTTGATTCATATGTATCCATTGATGACATTATGAATATTATGATCATCCAGATTATTGTTAATGTTATATATATAACTTTTCTTTTCATATGTACTTCCTTTTCGTTTTTGTTTATTTTACTATATGAATGTGAAATAAACAATATGTTTTTTTATATTGTTTATTATTTATATTCGCCTCTTTTTCTTAAGTCATCTTTAAAATCATCGTCATCGTATTCAAAAGCTGACATTTTAAAATGCTTTAAGAATAAATCTAAATTTCTGCAAACATAATCAATAGCATCTTCAATGTCTTTTATATCTGAATGTTTAATTTTACCAGATTTTGCTAAGATTTTTGGATTTTCTTCTAAAGAATAAGATATTGAGTAATCCTTTCCAATTATTTTGAATTTTGGCTCTTTACTTGATTCATTTTTGATTTCAGTATTTTGTTCGGACAAAATAATAACATTTAGACCAGTTCTTTTTGGGGTTAGATTGGTCATTTCAAATAAAGACTCTGATTCATTTAAATCTTTTGTTATGTTTGTATAACTCATTGGTGTTCACCTCCACTAATGTTAATTATATTATTATTGGTGGGAATTGTAAACTGAATAATATATTTGTTAACTTGTCTTGGTGAATATTTATGTGTTCTTTCATATGTAGAGCTTAAATCTTTCATTATATTAGTTCTGCGGTATTTCTAAACAATGTATAAAAATAATTCCCTTGGTTTATTACTATCTAAAATAACATATTTCTAAAACTACAATGGTTATGTAGCAAGACTGCATGAAGTTTTATTACTATCTAAAATAACATATTTCTAAAACAGAAGTCCACTAAATAATTTCTAGCTTGAGGTTTTATTACTATCTAAAATAACATATTTCTAAAACTCTAATCCAATTGTAAAGAAATATACAGATGTTTTATTACTATCTAAAATAACATATTTCTAAAACCTGTTTCTGTTGCTTCTGGTAATTGCTTTGGTTTTATTACTATCTAAAATAACATATTTCTAAAACGCTTATTGGAATTATTGGAATAATTTGACAGTTTTATTACTATCTAAAATAACATATTTCTAAAACACGCCAGTTTCTTTAATAGCAATACTATTGGTTTTATTACTATCTAAAATAACATATTTCTAAAACCCTTCTGCGAATGCTTTTTCAAGTTCATTTGTTTTATTACTATCTAAAATAACATATTTCTAAAACCTCAAATCGTTTCAAAAATTTTTTCGGTTATTGACTCCGTATGTTATTTTAGATTAAATGTCATATTATAAAATCGTTGAAATTTTCATCAATTTCAAGGATTTTTTCATACTTCAGCTTTTCGTGTTGCTCTGATTCTATTAGTAATATGTTAATGCCATTATACAATGACATTTTATAAAATTCAATTATTTGTTCATTCTTTAATATATTTTTCAAATTTGCTATTATTAAAATTTTTACCTCTGTAAATCTTGCTAAAATGCTTATCAATAGTTCCAATCTGTTTAATATATTTACATATTCTTCTGTATTTATTTTTATTCCAAACAATTTCACAATATCTGGGATTTCAATTTCATTTTTAATGGTAACTTCAAATGATAAGTCACATAATTTTTCTAACAAAATTTCTTCTATATCATGTATATTTCTTTCTATTTTTGTACTTTCATCTAACATAAAACTTTCTGATATGTATTCGCTTATTTTTGATGTAACCGCTTTGGTATTTATATTTAAATTATATAGGTCAGTTACAAAGAACACATTATCCTGGAATTTTAAAGTTTCATTTTCATTTGAAATTAGTTGAATTTCTAATGTGCTTTCTTTTGTACTTTGAAATATTTTTTCCATAATATTTTGGAATAAATTGATGCCATACCATTTTCAACTATAATAGAGCTTATTTCTGATAGATGAACCGTTTGTATTTCTTCGCTTCTAATTACAAGATAGCCATTCTTATAACTTAATTTGCAATTTTTAGTTACTACAACTGTTCTCCACCCCATCTATTTTATACCTTCTTTCATACATTCCTGTTACAGATTTTTCTATAAATATAATATTTCTTACTCTTTTATCTTCAAATTTTTGTTTTGACATTCTTCCTGTTCTATCGCCCAATCCAATTTTTGTTAAATTTCCCTCTTCTCCACTCATTAAATTTATTATTCCATTAATAGTATCTTTTTTATCTTTTAAATCAAGCTCATTAAATGTATTTTTTGACTCAATAATCTTCTTATAATTAGTTGCCAAAATTGGATATTCGATATGCATTTTTTCTGCTAATTTATCATAAACAAATTCAAATACATCACCATATTTATTTAAATATTCCTCTTTATCTGCTTGATCATTATTAATTGCATATATTAATTCATTCATATCTAATGATAAAATTAGTTGCTTGTTTGACTTTATTTCTGAATCACTTTTTAAAATCATTTTATTTCCGTTTTCATCTAAATACTCTTGATATTTCATTATTTTGCTTTTAAATATATTAACAAATACTTCATTTTTTTCTTTTGAGTATTCTTCTAAATATTGTTGTAGTGTAATTTTATTATTCTTTATATCAGATGCAATTTTAACTGGAATACCAATCATTCTATATCTTTCAATTTTCTTTTTATCCAAATACTTATAAATTGTGCAATATGCTTTAAACTCATTTGTATATCCTCCATATTTGCTTGTATCTAAGCCATTTTTTAAACTTATCGTAGGATGCTTTTTAGGACTACATATTGTTTGCTTATAAAAAGCTCCTGTCTGTTCCATCAACATTGTACTGATATAAAAATCTTTATATTCCATTACTTTTCTTAATTTTCCAGCATCAACATATTTAGATATAAATCCAACAATAATACCATTTTTATTTTTAGAAAAGTTCTTGTCATTCATATAATCTTTTACATATTTACCATATTTAAATTCATTTATATTTTTCCATTTTTTGTTTAATATATTACCGGTAAGTGCCATAATATATGCATCTTGAGCATGGTGACAATCATTAACATTTCTATTTTTGTAGATTTTGTATTGATTTCTAAAATTATGAGTTATATTTGATCTTAAAGAAAATACATTTGTATTTTTATAATTATTATTTAAAATATTAGTAACATACTTTGTTATTTGTCTTGTTTCAACTAACTGTCTTTTAACAAACTTTGATCTATCGTCGTCATTTGTAAACATTTTAGTTTTTGTTAATCTATTAAATTTAGCTGGTGAAATAAGTCCGTTTTTTAGTAAATACTCCCACCAAGATCTCATATTTCTTTGTATTGAACTGTCAAGCAATAAATCATCTGCTTTTCTTTGATTTTCGTCTGCATATACTAATGCTTTATTGTCAATACTATCATCTTTAGTATATGAACGTGGAATTATATGATCAACCTGATACTCTGACAAACGATTAATTTCAATTGGTTTGCCACTATATAAGCTTTTTCCAAGTTGAATGAAATATAAATATAACCTTTCAGAAAACTCTTTATCAGACTGATGAGATTTTAGCTCTTTATATAATTCATCATTTTTCTTAATATTATCAATTTCATTATATATGTCTACTATTTTATTAAATCTTTTCTTTGTAATTTCACCTTTTTTTCCTTCGTTTCGAGCAAACTCAATGAATATATTTTGTGGTTCACATTTCATCACTTTCACAATTTCTTTTACAACTAGCATTGCTTGCCATATTGCTCTTTTGTTAGCAGGAGAGGTTGGAATATCCTCAATATCTTTGTAATGAATTCCTTTTTCAGTTTTTGGCATAAAATCTTCAATCTGCTTTTTAAATCCAAATTCGTCTTTGTTTATAATCTGCATAAAGTTCATATTAGTATTTTCTAATTTTTCCATGATAGTTTCATTTTTATCATATGATTTTAGACCATTAATCAATTTTTTAGATAACCTAGACCAGCCAGAATAATTAAGTTTGCTTATTTTGTTTATTTGTTTATCAGATAAGTATTCAAAATTTTCCTTTAATTTCTTCTTTAAAATTGATTTATCTTCAAATATTGTTACCCAATATATCATTTTTTCGCAATCATCAATATTATTTTCAGTAATATCTCCAATTATATTTTTTAAATCAATATATGATTTCATATTTGAATTAAATACTTTACTTGATTCATCTGTAAATCCTGTTATATTATCAATTACTAATCCATCTTGAGCTAATAATTTTTTTATATCATTTGCACTTACTTTAGTCTTTGTTAAAAATAATCTACAAAAAACCTTTTTCTTTGTATCTTTTGAAATTCCATTTTCGTCAAGTTTTATATTATTTAATTCATTTAATACACAATATTTTGAATATAATATTGATTGTTTTGGCATTACATCTTCATTAATTAAATATGTACATTTATTTGTCATTTTTCTAATAAATTTTTCAGCTGTAGCATCTTTGTCAACAACATCGTCAAAATTCCATGGACGAATTTTTTCATTACTTTTTCGTACAACCCAGGCATTACAATTCTCTTCATTTTTTTCTAAAGGACCAACATAATATGGAATTCTAAACTCCAATAAATCTTTAATTTTAGTTTTATTTTCCCTTAAAGTTTTGTAATATTTCTCTTGGTTTTCTATAATTTTTAAAAGTTCATCCCTATGTAATTGATATGGTATAGCACCATTATCAGTTACATTTAATTTTTTTAGGAAATCACCATTGTCCATTTTATCTATTATATACTTTTTATTGGTAGACTCTTTAACTTTATCAATATCATTTTTTATGTATGAATATAATGCATACCTATCACATTTTTTATTACTTTCGCCCTTATTTTTTCCATTATATGCAACATAGTTATTTTTCTTTTCATCATATATTTTAAACATTTCTTTATATTTGTTCTTTGGTAAATATTTTCTATAAAATTCTTTAAGACATTTTAAGTCATCAGCATAGTCATCATATTTTTTCATAAAAGCTTTTGAAATATATTTTTTATTTTCCTCATTAGCAGAATCATCATAATTCAATATTTCTTGTAATACAGACCAACTATAAATGCTTTTTAAAATTTCGTATATGCTTGACTCTTCATTAAGATTTTCGATAATAGAATCTTCATCAACTATTTCTGTCGAAAAATCTATTTTTCCATCATATTCAATATCAAAAATTGTACTTAATTCAAATTTGTAGCCAAATATTGCATTAACAATGTTTGTAATTACTTTTTTATCTTCCTTATCAAAGTCAAACATTTTTAGTAATTCCTGTTTTTTATTTTGTCGATTTATATTTTTATTTAATAAAATTGAGATAATATCTTCATTATCATTTATTAAAGAGATATCATATTTTTCCTTTAGAAAATCCGTTAGCTCTATTAAACTTTCATTTATTGAATTATTATCATTACTAAAGTTACCCTCATGTAAAAAATTTCCTCTGTATTTTATAATATGGTGAATTGCCAAATATACTAATCTAAAATCTACTTTTTCAGTTGTTTCAATTAAATAATTACGTAAATGATATATCGTCGGAAATTTTTTATAATAATTCTCATCTGTAAAATTGCTATCTGAAAATAAATTATACTTTTTTCCATTCATTTCGTATTCAAAACCTTTTTCTTCTGGTACTAAATATGTATTTCTTAACATTGGAAAAAAGTTTTCATATTCCTTGTCCATATCATCTTTAAGAAGGCTTTGTAAAATATTAATTCTTTCTTTACGTCTATCTGCTCTTCTTCTAGCACTTCTAAAATTTCTTCTAGTTTCTGCTGTATGGGCCTCCTCAAAAATTCTTGCTCCCCACATATTCTTACTATTATGTTTAACTATATTATTATTTTCATCAGTTACGCACCAACCAACCGAACCTGTTCCTAGATCTAATCCAATATTGTAATTTTTTTCATTTTTCAATTGACAATTCCTCCTTTTATTGTTATTATAAATGTGCTATTAAAATTACTATCTAAAATAGCATATTGAGTTAAAATAAGTGTAAACTATAATGCCAAGTAATTGGTTTCACTTAGGTGAAGTTAGAGCTTTTCGAAGCTCTTTTATTTTTTATGTTTTACTTATTAGTTAACTTCATACATTAAATACCAAAATATATAAAAAATCAATAATTACATATATTTTCAATTAGATTAAATCAAAAAATGTCGAATATTGCAATGATAATCATATTACAACATTCGACATTTTTCGACATTTAGTGTTTATTATTTAGATGCTCTCAGTTTTTCTTTTTCAGGACCGTCCCAAAAATTGAACAATTCAAATTGCTTAAATTTTTAGGTAAAACAAAAATAGAGCTGTAACAGCTCTATTTTTGCTATTTATTCTTAAAAAAAATTTCCGATAAATCCTATATATAAACCTTTCTTTTTAATTTTTTTATTTATTGTAATTGGAGATTTTAAATAATCAAATTCATTAAGAAAAATTGGTTGTATTATACAACTTGATATGTATAAGATATTATCTTGTATTAGTATAGCATATTGTTTTTGAAAAGTTTGTCGTTTTTTGTCGAAAATATAAAAAAATTTATTTTATTTGTGTTTTTTTATTTTTTCGTTCTTTTGTTGCTTTTATATTTTTAGGACCGTCCCGCTTTATTTCTTACTCCCAAGCTTGTTTTGGCAGGACCGTCCCTCTTTTGTTAGAAAATTAAAACGGTTGTCCAAATTATATTAAATGGGTATTACTGGAAACCTAATTTTCTGCAATCGTCCACTATAATGGATAATTGTGCTTGTATAAAATTGTCTCATGCTAAAGTTTTAAGCAAAAAAACCAGATAAACTGGTTTTTTCGTAATATTTTTTTATGAATTACAATTATTACAAGATTTGCAACCCTCATTAATAAGTTCAGCTCTACTTTTACTACTATAAATTTTATTACTTTCATTCATCCTTTTAACAGATGGACAATTGGGTTTATGAAACACATGTGAATTTTTATTTACTATGTATCCACCTTCACTTGTACTTGATGTAGTAGTTTGTGTTTGTGTTTTGGTTTGTGTATTAGTATCACTGCTTGTAGTTTCTTGTTTTTGTGTAGTTGTCTTTTTAGTATTTGATGATGCAGTAGTTGTTTTATTGCTTTTTGTTTTAGATGCATTGGTGTTATTTTCAACTGTTTTGTTTGTTGTTTGCTCTTCTGGTGTTGTTTGGGTTTCATCTGTTGTTGTTTGAGTATTAACATTATTTTCTACTACTGTATTATTTTCTGTGACGCTATTTACTGCTTCATTTGTAATTTGATTTTGTGTACTGTTGTTGGATATATTGTTAATTGTATCATTTGCTATTGCAGTATTTTGTTGATTTTGCATTGCTATTTCATTAGTATTGTTTGCTGTTGATGAACTTCCTGTTATTGCTATACCTAGTATAAAAGCTACTGTACAAATAGTTATGCTTATTATGTTGCCATTCTTTTTAAATTTATCTTTGATTATTTTTAGTATTGGTGGCAGTATTATTACTCCTGATATTATTAAAAAAATTGCTCCGAGTGGTGAATTTATAATGTTTGCTAGTCCCATTAGTATTATAAAGCAACTTACAATCCATTGAATTATTAATAATGTTTTTTTCATATGCATCCCCCTTTATAGAGAATATATTATCAAAAAAAGTCGAAAATTACCAGACAAATCGTGTGGCTTTTTTCGACATTTTTCGACAATTGTGGTGTTGGTTTTGTTTGTATGAATATTATGTTTTAATGGTTTTATTTTTGTCTTTCCGTCCACTTTCGTGGACGAGTTGTATTTGATATCCTTGGATATTGTAAATCTTTTTGTTATTTTAATTGAAGTTTGATTGAGCCTCTATTTCAATCTTTTCTTTTTCTATTGATACTTTGGAATTGTATCCTAAAACCACAAGGCAACATACCATATGCTTTGAAATCTTGTTTGTATTAAGAAGGACAGTTCTAAGACAATCCTTCCCTTTTTCATTCAAGGAATTTTTGTAATACTTTATTTCTATGTTTATTTCTCCTTGTTGTGGCGCTATTTTTTGCATAATAGTTTATTTAACATTTATAGCTTCTTTTAATATTTATACAATATTCTTTTCTCTTACAAATTTTTCTACAACACTTAATTTATTTGTAACAATATTCGCTTCTACACATTCAAATACAAGTTGCTTATATGAACTCTTTGATAAATCACTAATTCGTTGATCTAATATAGAAACAATTCCTTTATCATATTTTCCTCTAATTAATCTTCCAATGCCCTGTTTCAATTTAATTAGCATTTCTGGTACAAGAACATCTAGTTTATTATTTAACATTTCAGTCTTGTAATTTATTATAGGATTTAACACTGGAAATGGCAATCTAACAATAATCACACTAGATAATGATTTTCCCTGTATATCAATCCCCTCCCAAAACGTTCCAGTACTAAATAAGACTGAATCAATATCATCTTTAAATTTTTCGATTATTTTTTTCTGAGAAGCACCATCATTTTGTATTATTAAATTATATTTCAAATTTTTATTCTTTATATTATCATATACTATTTTCATATCAGCTTTGGATGTAAATAATATTAGAGTTTTTCCTTTGGTTATATTTATTAGCTCTATAATTCTATTTGTAATGTCGTTTATATATTTTTCATGTTCATTTTGTGGATGTGCCAAATCATTTGCATAATACATAAGAGTATTGTTTTTCAAATCAAAAGTACTTCTTATTGGTTTACAAATCCAAATTTCTTCATTTCGAGTTAAACCAATTGAATTCATATAATAATCATAATATTTTTCACCATCAGCAACTGTATTTAATGTAGCAGAAGTTAATACTTTTATGCTTTTTTTATCGTCAAACAATATCTTCTTCAAATTCTTTTCAATATTTTTGGGAGATCTAACTAATATATAACTATTCTTGCATTTTTCAATCCAAAAAATATAATCAGATTTATTTTTTCCTTTACATAGTTCTCTAAAAAAATCTGTAGTATTATATAAAATATCTCCCATTGATTTTCCTTCTCTATCATCTTCATAAATTGAAGTCTTTGTGCTTATATTATAAATTTCTTTATGTATCAATCTAAATTTATTAATTAAGTCCTTTGAAAATTTAAATTCACACATTTCCAAATCATTATCGTTTAATATTGTATTATTTTTCTTCAATTTACTAATTTCTTTTCTTACTTGTTTTTTTATAATAAAGAAAAACTCATTTAAATTTTCCTTTAAATTTGCTACACTTTTCTCATTTATTACAAATCCAACTTTTGTTAATAATTTAACTGAATTATTAATAGCATTTATAATTTCATTAAGTATTAGAACTTCCTTATATGAATTTCTTGCTTTTTCTTCGAGATTATGTGATTCATCTAAAACTATAACATCACTTTCCACTAGTAATTCTCGTCCTCCATCATATCTCCTTTTTTGATTTTCTAACAGTAGATCATGATTGCAAATTATAACCCCTCTGGCTTCACGCATTTTTCTTCTTTTTTTAGCAAATTCACAATTTGCATATTCGAAACACTTATTAAATTTACATTCAGTTACATTAACTTTTTCCCATTCACTTTCTGATAAATTTTGTACATTAGATCTATCATTACGTTCATCATTTATCTTTAAATTTTCAAATTCTTTTTTTATGTTTTCTGTTTTAACTGAAAGCAATTTGTTTTTACACAAATAATTTGTTTTCCCTTTAGCAATTGTAACATTAATTGGAAAATGCATTAATTCTGATAATTTTTTTACATCATTTCCCAATTGCTCTTGCAGAGCAATTGTTGATGTTGATATTATAAATGTTTTTCCCGTTAATTTATAATAATACATTAATGGGACTAAATATGCATATGATTTTCCAATCCCAACACTTGCTTCCACAATAACATTTTGTTGATCTTTTATGGCATCAACAATATCTAAAGACATGTCTTGCTGTCCAACTCTATCCTCATATCCTTTATCTTTCATAGTATCAAAAAAATTCATAGTGTTAGCCATTACTTCTTCCCAATCATATTTTCTTTTTTTATCTTCATTCTTCCACATTTTTCAACCTCCCAAATAAAATAAAAAAAGAATAAACCACATATAATATGTAGTAAATTCTTTTATCAAATTCATATTCAACATCCAATTGAAAACATATCATTTTCAATACAATTCAAAATAAATATAAATCTTATCACTCCTTTCATCTTTTGATTAATAAGCTTTTATGTTTATTTTGAATATTACATGGATGTTACATTTGTATTTCATTTGTATTACAATTGTTAGAAACTATTGATTGAAAAAGTGTTTAATGTTATAAATTAAGTGTGAATTATTTTTATATATTAAACACAGAAAATTATAAAAACTTATTGAAAGTATTTTATCATTTTTTCTGTGTTTTTTCAAGATAATACTACCTATTTTTCCATTTTTCACATTTCTATTTAGATTAACATTTCAGTCGTATGCTTATTACTCCATTTCAAATTTTTTTCTATTAATTTTACATGAAATTTTACTATTTCCTACTAATTCATATGATGCAATATAATCTGCATTTACCAAATAATTGCATATCTCAATTCTATAATTTCCCATAACTCCAATATCTAAATTAGAAATTTTATCTCCTTTGTATCCATTTTCAATTTTTTTTGTAATTTTCTTTATCACTTCTGTTTTATCTTGTTCGAATTTTTCATTATTTAAATATTGATTTAACACAAATACCTCAATCTTACCTTTTCCAAAACTTTTTATATAATCAACCCACTTTTCATTTTTTAATTTTTCAATTTCTCTTTGGCTTTTTTCACTTTCCTCATATGATATATATATATATACTACCATCAACATTGTTTGGTATTTTTCTTAATAGCTGTTCTCTTATTTCTTCCATAAAATGCCATCCTTTTAAATTATTTGATAAGTTTTTACTTTTTATTCTTACATAATTATATTTCCACTTTAGGCAAACACAATAAATTATCTACATTACTCTCATTTGGTACTGATTTAACATACTTTTCTCCACTACTACTTATAGCACCTTCCACTTTAGGATAATATGGTCCTATATCGACATTTACTTTCCAATTTTCATACTCAATTTTATCATATAATTCTTCTTTCTTTATAAGTCTACATAATTCATCTATATATATTGAATCAATTTCTAATAATGAATTTGATGAATTACTTGATTTCATCATAATTTTTGTAGCTTTCATACTTTTTCCTCCTTAAATATTTATTTGGTAAAAACTTATCAACTAATATATAGCACTAATTTTTTGCAAAGTTTGTCATAATTTGTCGAAAAAATAAAAAACATGGATTTTTATTTCCATGTTTTTATATTCATTTTTGATATTCAAATTAATTTCTAATCTCTACTATACAAATCCCTTGTATAAACTTTATTCTTCACAACCTTTAGCTCTTCTTCAAGTCTATTTGCTAAAATTACATCTGATTTTTTAGAAAATTCTTCAAAGTTATTTATAACTTTGCAATTATTAAATTGCTCTGTTTTTAATGTTGGTTCGTATATTATAACATCAACACCTTCTAATTTTAATCTGTCTATTATTTCTTGAATTGCACTTGCTCTGAAGTTATCTGAACCACTTTTCATTGTTAGTCTGTATACTCCAACTGTTTCTGGATTTTTACGCATTATCATTTCTGTTATGTGCTTTTTTCTTGTTCTGTTTGATCTAACTATAGCTCTTATTAAATTTTGTGGTACATTGTCATAATAATAAATCATTAGTTTTTGTTTTAATTTCATTGCAAAATTCTTTTTCATTTGCAGATATAATAACTTTTTCACAATTTTTTTCAATTATTTCATTCCATTTTTTAACATCTTTTTGATTTAATTTTATTAATTCTATTTCATTGTTGTTTATTTTTTCGTCCGCACCTATAGCCAATAAAAAATATGGAGTTAGTGGAAAAAACAAGACCCCATCATGCATGCCAACCGGTATATCTGATGTCCAAAAATAATATTTGTCTGTCTTATATATATATCTGTTTATCTTTTAACTTTTGCTTTGTAAGACTAATATAGTTTTTATTACAATCATGAATACAATTATATAAAGCATTATTCATCAAATACGTATGTGTCAAGTGATAGTTGGCAATCGTCCTTTTGGTTGATT
>UMLR01086063.1_pt1 | contig 17164 bp, 10 predicted proteins | sample 1966741 | NCBI WGS metagenome assembly UMLR01 (sample SAMEA4836207, study PRJEB28245) | human gut metagenome | biome: gut microbiome; material: fecal sample | place: Denmark | collected 2008 | reverse complement strand
TACATCAGACATTTTACATGTTTGTTGCATTGGAATAAAAAAATAAACCACTATAATAAGGGGTATAAACTAATGCCTTGGATGTCCGAGTTAAGCTAGAACAAATAAATCCCTTAGAAGGGTTACGGACATCCTTTTTTATGGAAGGATAGGATGAAGAACGAAACTGAACTGTCAGATAAAAACAACAATATAGTACAGGAAACATCTGTAGCACAGGATATTGTTCAGTTGTTATTGAAGATTGCATTTATTGTCTTAGCAGTATTTCTTATTTTTACATTTCTCTATGGAATCGTAAGAATAAATGATGTCTCCATGAAACCGGCAATCAAAGACGGTGATCTGGTCATGTATTACCGATTGGATAAAAGGTTTATTTCCGGTGACGTTGCAGTGTTTAAAGATGACGGCAGAACCACGACCGGACGTGTTGTGGCGGTAGCAGGAGACACCGTTGACATTACAAAAAACGGACTGAAGATAAATGGTGCAGAACAGATATCTCAGGACATTTACTTTGATACCACCCAGTTTAAAGATGGAGTGGATTTCCCGGTCACAGTCGGGAATGGCCAGGTATTTATACTTGGAGATAACAGACCACAGGCATCGGACAGCCGAATCTATGGCTGCATTGATATAAAAGATGTCAAAGGAAAAGTCATTGCGATTATTCGGAGCAGGGGAATTTAATTACCGGATCCGTTAATCAAATAAAAAACAAAAGAATTCACAAGGGAGGAACTAAAATGAACATGAAAAAATTCACCAAGAAAATGCTCGCTATTGTCGCAGCAGCAGCTATGACAATGGGAATGGCAATGCCGGCAATGGCAGCGGAAGGAACAACAGCATCAGACACAACAAATAATGCAAAGGAAGCCTATATCAGCAAGACCTACAATACTGAGGTGGGAAAGGCAGAGAAATTCAGCTTTACTGCTACACAGATTACAGATGGAGATGATGTAATAAAGACTCCTCATACTGTTAATATTCCAACAATTAGTTTTGCTGCAACTGATCTTGGAACAACCACACAAAAAGCTAAGGTTGATTGTGGAAGTTTTAATGAGGCTGGTAAATATTCCTATACAGTAAAAGAGAATGCAGAGGCTGTCCCAGCTGTTACAAAGACAGAATATGAAGAATTGATCATGTCCCAGGCAGAATACAGAATGGATGTCTATGTTCAAGAGACAGCTAATGGATTTGAGATTAATAAGATTATTGTAAATAAATTAAAAGATGACAAAAATAACGAAGCAAATGGTAAAGTAGATATCGGAGATACAGACCAGAATGGTTTCAAATTTGTCAACACTTATGTGCAGGAAGCAGGTACAGGTGAAAAACCAGATCCTTCAAATCCAGATCCTGACTATACTACAAACGGCTCCTTAAATGTATTGAAGAAGGTTGTAAAGAACGTAAACTCTGAAAATGCAACTGCACCTGATTCTGATGAAGTATTTGACTTCACTGCAGAATTTACTTTCCCGACAGGAACAGATCAGAAAACTCTTGGTGGCGTAAAAGCAAATGGTACTGTGATTAATCTTGCAGATGGCAAGACTCATACATTTAAACTGAAAGATAAAGAAAATATAAAATTCACAGAACTTCCAGTAGGAACAACAATTAAAGTTACTGAGGCTGCTAAAGCAAACTACAAGGGAAGTGTTGTAGTTACACTTAATGGTGTAGAGACATCTAAAGCAGCAACAAAATACAATGAAGCAATTACAGCCAGTGGTAAACTCGGCCAGAAAAAGAACATTGTTGACGTAACCAACAGATTCAACAACGTACCAACAACTGGTATTATCATGAACACTCTTCCATACGTTCTGATGGTTGCCCTTTGTGCTGTAGCACTGTTTGGATTCGTTGCTTTCAAACGTAAAAAAGTACAGAAATAATTACATAAAATTATAAAAGAAACAGCAAAGGGAATGCGTGCGGCGATACTCCGTCGCATTCCCTTTTGCAATAAGAAAGGAAACTTCAGGAATATTTCATATGAAAAAAGCAGCAAAGTTTTTAGTCAAAATAGTCGATTATATGGTGAATTTTATAGCGTTATTGCTGATTCTTATGATAATGTTCCTGTCATGCTATATGTTATGGGATTCCAATCAGGTATATCAGGCGGCAGATGCGAAGAACTACGAAGCCTATATTCCAACAGAAAAACATACGAAATCTTTTGAAGAATTGCAGAAAATCAATCCGGACATTATTGGCTGGATTCGAATAAACGAAACAAACGTTAATTATCCGCTGCTTCAGGCAGAAGATGATGATACCTATATGAATACGGATGCCGAAGGCAAATATTCTTTAAGTGGTTCCATATTTTTGCACTGTGCAAACAAACCGGATTTTTCCGATTTTAACAATATGATTTATGGACACCATATGGAAAAACACATGATGTTTGGAGATGTGGGGCTATTCGCAGATAAGGAGTATTTTGACGAACATCCATACGGAAATCTTTTTTTTGATGGAAAAGATCATGGAATTGAATTTTATGCATTGATTCAGGCAGATGCCTATAATGAACGGCTGTTCAATGTCAGTTCAGAGGAACCGGAAGCAAAACAAGCGTATCTGCAGGAAATATCAGACAATGCTTTACATAAAAGAAACTTTGAACTTACGGAAAATGACCATTTGGTTCTTCTGATAACATGTACCTCAGACATGACAAATGGAAGAAATATATTAGTAGGAAGGCTTACGGATCAGGTCTATCCTGAGAAAGAGAAAGCCAAGAATCTGGGAACTGGAATTGATAAATTAAAAGAAAAGATGATTCAGGTGCCGGTTATCTACTGGATACTTTTGCTAATTATCGTTCTATTGCTGATAGATAGAAAATTAAAGAAGAAGGGAAAGAAAAAACATGAAAATCCTTGATTTAAAAAAAGTAACTATCATAATTGTGACTATGCTCCTTTTTCTGAGCATGCAGATATCAGTACTCGCATCTGATAACTGCACTGTAGTAAAAATTCCGGTGAAACAGCTCTTTGACAGTGAAGTGGAAAGTGTTGCAGATGAATTTTCTTATATTGTGACAACAGATCAGAATGATGCGCCCATGCCCGCAGGAAGTCATAATAGGCAATATTCTTGGACAATGGAAAAGAATGTAGCAACAGAGATTATACTGAATGTAAAAACAGCAGGACAGTATCATTATAACATTTATCAGACGACAGAAAAAAAGGAAGATTATAAATATGATCAAAGCAGGTACTATGTGACTGTCGAGGCCTACTATAATGAATCGAATCAGTTAAAAGTTGTCACAATTGTAGCAAATGAGAAGGGGGAGAAAATAGAAGCGATCTCTTTTAAAAACAGTTATATGGGAGAAGAAAAGCCGAATCCAACACAGCCCTCAAATCCGTCACAACCATCTGGTCCGTCCCATTCAGATGGATCAGGAAAACCCAATAGCGTAAAGACCGGAGATGACAGTCCTGTTATGGGATATTTCTTATTGCTGTTTGGTTCGCTGATTTGTCTAAGCGTTTTAACATATGAAAACCAGAAAAGAAATAAGAGAGAGTCACAAGATGAGGCATAATAGATGGAAAAAATATTTGAAGATCGTTTGTTCCTGGATTTTGATTTTTTCCATATGCTGTTTATCCTTAAATGTAGCTGAAGCATCTGACACCATTGTAGAAATGGAAAGTGAATCACAGGAGACGGAGGACTTTATCAGTGACATTGAAAATCAACAGACAGAACCGGTAATTGAATCGGAAATTTTGGCAGATGACGAACAACTCCCTGAGAGCGAACAGCTGTTAGAATCAGAAGTGCAACCTTCACCGGAACCAGAGAAGATTCCAGAAACTGAGGATATAATTCCGGAATGTGTAGAGGTTGAACTGTTAAAAGCAGAAATTCAAAAAGATACTACAAGTGAGACTGTACCGACCACTGACCGGGTAGAATACATTGATGAAAATGGTAATTTTATCCAGGGACCACCAACAAAGATTGCGCTGGGAAAAATTGAAGACCATAGAGTAGCGTATGTAGATGTCAATGGAAACCCAATTGCAGGAGCACCTTCTGTCATTAAATTTGGAGCAATTGCGGATCATAAAGAGCTATCTATACAAAAGAAAATATGAACCGAAAGAAGCAATACAGATGATTTCAAACGGAGAATGCGGTGTGTTTTCTAAAAAACTGATCCAGTGCTTGATGGCGGCAGCAAAGCAGCCAGAGTGGTTAAAAGTAACAAAAAGTCAAGCATGACAGAAGATTTGAGGCGATTTTATGAACAAGAAATTGAGTGTTTTAAGACGAATTACAGCAGTTGTTCTGTGTGTTACATTATTATTTTCGCAAGTCGTAGTTGCGAATGCTGAAGATTCAGAAAGAATGAATGTGCAGACCAATAGTGAAATTACAGATATATCGGAACAGGATGGTTTCAGCAGTGATACATCTGAAATATCTGATATCACGGAAAGTGATATTCCTGATTCTTTTGAAGGAGAATCAGAGCCAAATACAGATATTAGTTCTGAAGTAACAGAGGAATTTGGTAATTCTGAAGATCAAGGATTTACAGATGGAGAAGAAACAATTATCGAGAATGAAAACACCTCAGATACTTTGGAAGAAGCAAATCCAGATTATGAAGATGGAAAAATATGTATCTACAATTACCAGCAACTTCTGCAAATCGGTACAGGAACACAGATGTTTTCCGGAGACAAAGATGGAAATGTTGGTGAAGGGGATAAGGTTCTTGCAGATGGTGCAGAACTTACCTATGCATCAGATGCTTCCTATTGTTTGATGAATGATATTCCAATAGATAATGAAAATGTCTGGAACTTCCCATCAGATTTTACAGGTAGCATCACTTCATCATCAGAGTGCACGGGCAACACAGTATATGATTCAGTGACTGATACGATTTATGTGTATAACCGATACCAGCTTGAATTGATGAAAGGGGAATCTTCAGACAGCGAACTTGTAATGAGCGAGGATTATATTGCTGAAAAAGTTGGAATGGGACAGGTTTTTACACTGGAAGATGGTTCCTATCTTACTTACAGCAAAACACATAATTATGTGATTGCTTCTTCATTTACAACAGAAACACCGGAGCTTCTTGCAAATAAGGCTGGGACAGAGGAGACAACTCAGGATATTACTAGCGCATATCCGTCCGACTATGAAGGAAGAAATTATTTCGGTCAGGTGGTAAAAAAGATTGGTGATAAAAATTATATTCTGATTGGAAATGAAACACAGCTTCGGGCAATCGGAACAGATACGGATGTGACAGAGCCAATCTGGCGAGTGTATGAAACAAGAGAGAAAAAGTCGGGATTGTTAGGAGGATATACAGACTGGAAACCAGCAGCTGATACACAGACATACAAAACAGAACTGTATTATCCGGGTGATGCGGATATTGTAAAGTTTAATGACACATATAATTGGTCTGGAAAAGAATTGTATGGAAATAAAAAAGGTGACCATAAGCTGGGAGATACAGATGAGCAGAATGGTGGGGCTTTGTTAGGAACAGGTGCCACAAAACGATATCACTATGTGAGCAGTACGATTCAGGAGTCAGCTGATATGACAGTAACTGCAACAGAAAGTACTTCCAGTGATTCCAAAGCGGAATCTGAGCCAGAAAGTGATGATATAGATGCTTTTACAAGTGATGGTGACGAAAGTGATTTTACTGATGATACAACTCCGGAAAGTATAACGGTTGACGAGAATAAAACTTACATCCTTACCTATGATACATCCAAAAGTAGCAATACCAATATTGCAGGATCTGGATATAAATACAGTAAGGATGCGAATTATATTATCTTTCGTGATATTGATCTTTCCAAAGAAGGGACAAATTCTAATGGGAAAGATGATAACTGGACTCCTATAAAGAACTTCCAGGGAGATATGGAAGGCCGCAAGGGAATGACAGAAGGTGCTAATGTCAAAATCAGTAACGTAAAGATTGTACAGGACACAGCAATTAATCAGAGTGCTTATTCAAATGGAAGTAGCTCGGACACGGAATATGGTGTTGGATTTTTCAGAAGTTTATCGACCCCATATGACAGTTCATTACAGATTTCATCAAAACAGGTTGTCGTAAAAAATCTTACCTTATCAGGAGTTTCTGTATCAACGACAACGAATTCTATTAAAAAAGATTTTAGTTTGCTTGGTTTATTGTTGACCGGAGTTTTAAAAGTCCTGGGATTATCAAGTGGGTTGGAAAACGATTCAAAATCTTTTTCAACAGGAGCTTTTGCCGGCGTTGTAAAAGGAAATGTACAAATATTAGACTGTCATGTAGAAGGATTATCAGGAGTGTCTAATGCAAACAGCTGGACAGGTGGTTTTATTGGGTACATTTCAGGTATTACAAAATATGAAGCCCTTTCAGGAGTGCTTAAAGGAGTAACTGACGCACTTAGTACTCTATTAAACTTGATTCCAGTATTAGGTCTTGGGGATCTGATTACAATGCTTTTGAATGGAGGCGTTCTAAGTGTTGGAAACCTGATTCCGATTGGTTATGTGAATCCGGTGTTCAGTAATTGCTCAGTATCCGGTAGCAATACGATATCTGGGCAGAATTATACAGGTGGATTTGCTGGTGAAACAATAGGTGCTGTAATGACTGGATGTTCAGTTAATGGTACTGAGAGTGTTAATGGTACTGATTACTCAGGAGGATTTATTGGCCGTGCTTCCAATGCAGTTGTTGCAGGTGCACTGGATCATCTGGGAATCCAAATAGCTGATTTCCCGGTCAATACAGTAATGCTTGGATGTAGCATTAATGGCAGTGCAAATGTATCTGCGACAGGAAGCTCTGGTAAGGAAAGTGGTTATGCAGGTGGATTTATAGGAGAAATGCGTAACAGTTATGCCGTGGACTGCAGTATTTCTTCTCTTGGTACAGTGTCCGGAAAAGATTATACCGGAGGATTTGCCGGCTTAGCAACCCTTGGTGCTGTTACATCTATTGATGAAAATAAAGGTCTTCTTGATCTTGTGAAAAAACTTCTTACAGGTTTGTTGAACGGTAATATTACGGATATGGATATTTTGAACCTGGTGGGACTTCGCCCTTCTGTTATAAGCGGATGTACCATTGGCGGAAGTACGATATCCGTAGATGCCAGTGGCAAATATGCCGGCGGACTTGTAGGATATGCCGGAGCTGTTCAGGTTTCTAATACTTCAGAACTTGCAGACGGTTCAAAATCAACTACAAAAGCTTTGAATCGTATGCTTGCAAAAAACAGTATTTCTTACAGTTTTAATGAGCATTCTAATAGTATTACTGCATCGGAAAGCATATCTGTTTCAGCAACAGAGAGTGCTGGAGGAATCTTAGGCTATGCGAAAATGACCAGTGTCGGTGATGTCCTTGGCGGAACAGTTACAGCAGCAGACTATATGCGTTTTGAATGTAAAGACTGTTCCGTAAACGGAGGCTCTTTGGGACTTACAGTTACTGTGTCAGATCAGGAGAATGGTCGTGCTGGGGGTGCTATCGGTTATGGAACAGGTGGAGAAGTAAGGAAAACATCCGTCACAAATCTGAATTCTGTAACGGCTGGAAAGTGTGCAGGAGGCTTTGCCGGATATTTCGGAAGTGGTACTCTTGCTAATGTTGGTGGTATTAAACTTCTTGGATTACCGCTTTTGAAAATTGACAGCCTTCTTTCTGTAGGTCAAATGATTGAGACGTTTACAGTTGACAGTACTGTTTCAGGTGTCACATCAGGCTATAGTGTGTCTACCCAAAATGAGAAAGGTTACAGCGGTGGCTTTATTGGAGAATGTATTAGTGGACGAGCAAGGGACACAAAGATCAGCAACCTGAAAACGGTTACTGCAGCTGCAACATCCGGAAAAGCCGGAGGCTTTGCAGGTTTTGCCAAAGCCGGAGATGCATTAAGTGCCGGAGATTCCACTACATCAAAACTGACAGGAATTGAATTAGAGAATCTGCTTGGAGTTGTCAGTGCCCTGAGACCGGAGTTCAATAATACGTCTATTGCCTATGTTTCGAATGGTTCTGACCCTCAGGTATCCGCTGATATGGCGGGCGGCTTTGTGGGAGATGGACAGGCAGTAGATATCAACTATGGAAACAACAATTCCGGATTCAAAGCGGACACAGACACCAATATTACCGGACTCTCTTATATAAAGGGAACCAGCTATGCCGGTGGTTTTGCAGGAAGGCTGATGCCTGGTGATGTGGCACAGACAGGTTCTATTAAGTTACTGGGTCTCTTGGATGTAAATCAACTTCTCAGTGTCATGGATGTGGCTTATCCGAGAATTTCCGATTCTTCTATTGAGGGAAACAACTTAGTTGTAACAGCATCCGGAAAGAATGATGATGTGGCACTTGGAGACGCTGGAGGATATATCGGTAATGGAAAAGCAGTCATGGTTAAGAACTCTGATGTGACCAATGTAAAAAAAGTCACAGCACCGTATCATGCCGGTGGCTATATCGGAATCATGCGTTCCGGAAGTGCGGCGGAGGCAGGAGATGCCACAGGAGATCTTTTGAACAGTGTCCTTGGTAAGATTCTGAGTCTGAAAGAGTTGGCGAGTGTCTTGCAGGCTGCATCCAGCAAAATTACAAATTGCAAAGTTGCTGGTACCGCAGATGGATTGACTGTTACGGCTGACAGCGGATTTGAAAACGCAGAAGGCTATGCAGGTGGCTTCGTTGGAGAGATGCAGAGCGGTCATGTAGATAATTCAGCAAATGCTGTTGATTCCGGCAAAGGAACGGCAGTAGAAAATCTTCTAAAAGTAGAAGGCCTTCGTTATGCTGGAGGGTTCGGAGGTCTTGTAAAAGCTGGAGCAGTTGCAGAGATTGGAGCTAAATCATCAATTCTTACAAAACTGGTTGATCTAACAGGATTACTATCCCTGGTCAATGCTTTTGTTCCGGTGATCAGTAATGCCAGTGTTAATTCTGTAGAAAAAGGGTTTACTGTTAGCGTTACAGGTACTCTTGAAAAAGACAGCACCAACGATGCGGATGCCGGAAGTGCCGGAGGCTTTATCGGATGCGGAACTGGTGTACAGATCAGCAATTCCGATGTAAATAAATTGCAGCATACAGGTGTCAGTGAGCCAAAGAATCTGCAGCAGGAAGATGGTAGCAGTTATTACGGAAGCGACAGTGCATATGCGGTAAGTGGTTATCGTTATGCCGGCGGCTATATTGGGAAAGCTGCTATGGGAAGTACGGCGGCTATCGGAGGTGCAAGCGTTCTGGATCATGTACTTTCTGCTACAAATCTGTTATCAGCATTGACCGTAGTTGCATCTATCATAGACAGTTCAGATGTTTACGGAGCGATAGGCGGATTTCATGTTCTTGCAACAGATGGAGACGGTGATACCGGAAAAGCCGGTGGATATGCAGGAGAACTTCTTGGAGTGCAGATTCAGAATAGTAATTCTTATAATTTTGCACATATCATAGGGCGTGAAAGTGCCGGTGGATATGTTGGAACCATGGAGCCGGGGAGTGCGGCAGATGTGGTAAATGGATTAAGTGCTCTTGGAGGACTGATCAAGGCAGATAATCTTCTTGGCGTTTTACAGGCATTTGTTCCTGTGATCAAAAACAGCGAAACAACCTGTGTACCTTGTGGAGGTGCTGTGAGGGCTCAGGCTGAGAGTGATGACGGCATTTACCGTGGGCTTGCCGGAGGCTATGCAGGTTACAATTACGGCGGTCAGATCTGGGGAAATAATAAGGATAAGTGGAAAGGCTCTGCATATACAGGAACCGTAAGGGAATGTGCAGCCTATCGTATCCGATCCGTATATGGAACGGAATATGCCGGAGGCTATACAGGACTGATACGGTGTGCGAATGTTGCAGATACAGGAAACTTAAAAGTTTTATTCGGTCTTATTAAACTGAGTAATCCGCTGACGCTTCTTCAGGCGGTGTATCCAACAGAAAAGAATACAGCCGTCTATGGACCGCTTCGCGGACTGGATACGGATACCTGGAACAAATGGGTTGGTGCTGTCGGTTCTTATGGAAGTTACGGTAATAAATTACAGGCACTTGGTAAAGTAACGGATCAGGGTCAGTTAAATGAGATCATTTCTCAGTATGCATATGGATACGCAGTCACAGCAGGCCGGAGTACTCTGGCAAGTAAAGCAACACAGGGCGGTTCTGCAGGAGGCTATGTAGGCCGGATGGAAGGAGGAACCGTTACGAACGGTACTGCTGTAGATCTTCAGTTGGCAGAGGCTTATAGAAGTAGCGGTGGATTTGCAGGTGAGATGCTTACCGGTTCTGTGGCAAACACAGGTAACGTTTCATTGGCAGGTCTTAAGATTATAGGTGCAGACAGTCTGGCAGCATTAAAAACCTTTGTGCCGGTTGTAAAACAGTCCCATGTGGAAGGATATCGTTCCGGAGCAAGGATTAAAGCAACTGGTACTGCAGACAAAGACCCGGCGGGATTTGCCGGAGGCTATGTGGGAAGGATGATCGGCGGCCAAATCTGGGGAGATGGAAGCAACTCCTGCAGTATCACAAATTTAAGGCGTGTAGATGGAACTTCCTATGTAGGCGGTTTTGCCGGAAAAGTAGATCCAGGCAGTGTGGCAGCTATTGATACAGCTACAAAGCAGGGACTTTTGAATAAGCTTCTGGATGTTCTTATGGTAAATGCTCCGGCAGAGCTGATTAAGGTTCTGAATGCTACTGTTTCCACCATCCGTTGTGCATCTGTTTCAGCCTGGGATGACTGGGGCGTGATCGTAAACGGAACCTGTCAAAGCGGCAGCAATACCGGGTACGCAAAAGCAGCTGGAGGATTCGCAGGAAGTCTCTGTGGAGCGGTCCTTGGCGAGAAGGATAAGCCGGGAAGCGGAATCCATGCGGATAAGATCCGCTCCGTAGTGGCCGGTGAATATGCCGGTGGATGCTTCGGTATTGCGGATGTTTCCGGTGCCGCAAATATCAGTGCAGGCAATGAAACCTCGGTATTACAGTATCTTTTAAAGCTTGGAAGAACCGATGTGCTGGATACGTTTAGAAGCTATATATATTACGGAAATGTCACAGGCAGTCTCGATGCAGGGCTTGGCGTCAGTGCTAACACAGCAACAGATGCAGGACAGAATAATCAGGTTACATACAGCGGAACAGCTGGCGGATTTGGTGGTTCACTGTTAAATGGATCTGTCAAAAACAGCAGCGTAACAGGATTAAATTATGTAACAGGTCTGAACAGCGTCGGTGGTTTTATTGGTTACTCCGGAAAAAGCGGCGTTGTGAAACTGGAGAAGCTGGATGTGCTGGGAAATAATACCGGACAGCTTCTGGGCGGTGCCCTCGGTGTCCTGGATATTTTTGGTTCCCACATAGATGACAGCAGTGTGACAGGAGTGCCTGGTGGTTATACGGTTCAGAGTAAAGGTGGAGAGGAACAGATTGCAGGAGGATTTATCGGCTATGCAAATCTTACCAGAATGTCAGGATGCAATGCCGGAGGTGCTAAAAATCAGGAAAATAGCCTGAAACAGGTAGCATCAGGCGGAACAGCAGGAGGCTTCGCCGGAAGAACAAGCTTTGCCTATCTAGCGGATGTAAAACTGGATTCCACAGTAGTCGACGCTTTGCTCGTAGTTCTGAATAACCTTGTAAAGGCGTTGTATCTGGATAAGATTCAGGATTCCAATCTTTTGCATATTAATCTTGGAATTGTGAAGGTTGATGCACTGTATGAGGGAAATCTTCTCCATGTGAATCTTCTGGGACTGGATATTTCCGTTGGGCTGTCTAAAAAGTCTGATGATAACAATCAGCAGACAGATTTTGCAATCATTAAGATCGGAGATTCCTCTATTAAGCTTCCATGTGACAAAAACGGAATCATAACGAAAGATAATGATGTAAAGTCCAACATCAGTGTCAATCTGATTAAGGCAAACAGGACAAAAATCACAGACAGCAATGTATATGGAATCAGTACCGGATACGATGTCTATGCCGGCGGTGCCGGAAATGATGCAGACGGTACTGCAACAGATGGACGAAGCGGAGGCTTTGTAGGATACAACGACGAAGGACTACTGAAAAATAACAAAATGTACTACTGTGACGTGGTCCGTGGAACATCTAAACTGGTGGGACCATTTAGCGGAAAAAGTGATCTGGAATCTGTATATGACTTTAATACAAAAGCAGGTGTAGAAGGTGAGAATAACAATTATCGTATTTACCGAAAACCGGCGATTAGTTTTGATGAGATCAAAAAGAATTCGAAACTTCTGACAGATACGTTCAGTCAGGAAAATGGATGGAGTATCTTCTCGGTAAAACATGTAGTGCAGGTAGATGAGTATAACACCTTGCAGAATGCAGTTATGGCAACAAAAGATTCTTTTGAAACAGCAGATCTGAATGCTTATGTATCAGATGCAAAAGCCGTTCTGATGTCAGATACCAAAACGACAGTCAATACAGAAGATAGCACATCACCGGAACCATCAGATGCACAGGATCCATGTGATGAATATGTAAATCTGACCATTAATAAGGTATGGAAAGATTTTCGGAATATGGATGGTATCAGACCTGATTCCATTACGGTCAAGATTTCCAGAAGCTGGACAGATGCAGATGGAACGGAACATACAGAAGTTGTGCCGGGATATGAAAACTATGTAATAACAGGCGATATCTCAAAATCCACATGGCAGGAAATTATTAAGTCAGAAAAACCGGATAAGCTGCTCTCGGCCTATATAAAAGATGCTAACGAAATTCCGCATTATTATAAATATTTTATTACCGAAAAGGAAATAGAAGGATATACAACTACAATCGAAACCTCTAAAGATGGATTTACCTTCACGATTATCAACCGGCATTTTGCACTGCTTCCGGATACCGGCGGCGAGGGCATTATGATGTTTATCATAGCAGGTGGCCTGTTGTTAGCGTTCCTGCTTTATACCGGACGCAGAAGGAAACGGAAACAGACGATGTAGGAAAGGGGGAGCAGGGTCATGAGAGAGATATGGCTGCGTGGGGAACTTCCACCGTAAAGGCTGAAAGAATCCCCAGCAAACCAATAAAAAATCAAAAGAAAGTGAGAAGAGGAACATGAAGAAATTAGTATCAAGATTTATGGCAGTTCTGATGGCAATGACCATGATACTGTCCATGAGCATGACTGCATTTGCAGCAGATGCTCCAAAAGGAACCCTGACAGTCAACAATACAGTGGCAGGAAAGACTCTGGATCTGTATCAGATTTTTACAGCAACAAAAAGTGGCGAGAATGTAGCATATACACTGAACAGTGCATATGAAGGATTTTTTAAGAATAATACTAGAATTCCAGGATCTGAAGATTTAACAGGTGAAGCTTTAAGTGACGCGGCATATAACTATGTTAAAACACAGGTCGGACCAGATGGAAGTAATGGTGCAGAATTTGCAAAAGCGATCCTGGGCTGGATTCTTGAGAATAATACTACTGTAGCTGCTACTCATACAAATGCAACTACAACCGCTGATGCTACGGTAATTAATAACCTGGATTATGGATACTATGTAGTTTATCCATTAGGTGCAACAGATACATCTACAGCACCTGGAAATGAAAAAGTAAAATCTGTAGCCTCTTTAGTTAGCGTTACAGGTATTGATGCTACAGTTAACATGAAGAGTAATTACCCGACAGTAGACAAGAAAATCATTCCGGCACAGAGTGGAAGCGGAATTACAATTGGTGCTATTGTGAATGGTAACTGGGAAGGCAATCACCAGATGGAATTAGATGACGAAAATGAGTCTGAGGATACCATCGCACCACATGGCGCAACAGATGAAAAGAAAGTCGGAGATTTTGGAATTGGCGATACCGTCACTTACCAGCTGACTTCTAAAGTGCCGGATATGACAGGATATAATTCTTATACTTTTAAATTTAGCGATACTTTGTCCAAAGGACTGGACTTAAAAGAAGTACTGTCTGTAAAAGTTGGAAATACAACAGTTACAGCTAAAAGTACAGGAGCAAATACATATGCACTTGCATATGACAAATCTAACCGTACTTTAACAGTTACCTTAAATGATTTCTATAATTCCTATAAGAATCGTACAGGCGATACAATCACAGTTGTTTACACTGCAACCTTAAACAGAGATGCTGTAATCGGTATGAATCCAAATACCAACAAGGCGGTCGTTGAGTACAGTAATGATCCGAAGTCAGATGGAACAGGTAAATCTGAGCCAAGCATCGTAGATGTACATACCTTTGATTTCACAATCTTCAAATATTATTTAAAAGATGAGACTCAGACTGGACTGGCAAATGCAGAATTCGAGCTTTATAAAGCAAACGAAGCTGGCGATGCAGCAGATACAAATGCAAAGATTAATATTGTAGACGAAGGAAACGGCGTATACCGTCAGGCAACAGCCGATGAAGCTAAAGCAACAGGCTTTACTTCTGCAAAAATTGTATCTGATGCTGATGGTAAAGTTCTTGTAAAAGGTCTTGATGCCGGAACTTACTACTTAAGAGAGACAAAAGCTCCAGAAGGATACAATAAACTTCTCAGTGACATCAAAGTTGAGATCAAACCGGTATATGATGAAACAACTGGCAAACTGACAAGCTATTCAGTTGATTACACATACAATGGAAAGACTACAAATGGTGCTGCAATCACAAATAAAACTGATTCCCCAGAAGTAGCTGTAGAAAACAAAACAGGTGCACAGCTTCCATCTACTGGTAGCAAGGGTGCCCTCATGGTAACACTGGCTGGTATCGTTCTTTTCGGTGCATTAACAGCAAGCAAAGCTTTTGGCAAAAAGAAAGCAAACAACTAAGGCGTTCTGAAGTTTAAGAATGGACAAAAAGACAGTTCATCTTCCCGGTATTGTACCGGGAGGATGTCTGCTTTTTCTGAAATGTCCAGTGTGGACTGGGTATTTCAGAAGAAACAGACGAAAAGGTGAAAGGTATTATGAAGAAAGTAGTGAAAATACTAAGAGGAATCGGATATCTGGCGGCATTTTCTTTAATCCTGTATCCGGTAGTGAGCAATTACATCAATCAGATGAACAGCACAACGATTGCTACAGATTATGAACAGGAAGTTTCTCATTTGTCGGAAGAACAGGAGAATGCAATGATCGAACAGGCACAGGAATATAACGAAAGCCTGATCGGAATTGGTTCCATAGCAGATCCATTTTCAGAAAGCAATGAAAATCAGACAGAAAATGATGTGTATAACAATCTTTTGAAAATTGATGATACCGGAATGATGGGGTATATTGATATTCCAAAACTTGATGTTGTCCTTCCGGTTTATCATGGAACATCCGAAAAAGTACTGCAGTCAGGTGTAGGTCATCTGAAAAACACCTCGCTTCCGGTAGGCGGTGAGAGCTGTCATGCAGTATTATCCGGACACCGTGGACTTGCAAATGCCAAGATATTCACCGATCTGAACAAGATGGAGGTTGGAGATGTATTTTATATTAAAGTTCTTCATCATACCTTTGCCTATCAGGTAGATCAGATTCTGACAGTATTGCCATCCGATACAGATGCTTTACAGATTGAAAAAGGCAAGGATTATGTAACACTGGTCACATGCACTCCTTATGCAGTTAACACGCACAGACTGCTTGTACGTGGCACTAGAATTCCGTATGAAGAGGCACAGAAGATAGATGAGGAAGTTGGCCTCCAGTGTACAATCCCATTCAATTTGATTCTATTGATTGCTGGAATTGTTGCTTTCATCATCATATGGGTGAGCATTAAGTTACATAAACGCAGGAAGGAGAAAAAACATGAGCAGAATCATGAAACGTAAACGAAAATATATATGTATGGCCAGTGTGATGTGTATGCTTTTACTCCTCATTCCGTTACCTGTGTCTGCTAATAATCAGGGAAGCATATTATTAAAAGCTACTGTTGAAGATGAAGCTGCAGTATATAATCTAAGCAATACTGAATTTACGATGTATCAGGTTGGCATATATAAAAAGAATTCATGGGTTTTAGAGACTGAGTTTGCAAAGTCCGGAGTCGTATTTGACTTTGAGGATTCTTCCGCCCAGGCAGAAGCTGCAAAAAAACTGGGAAAATATGTACAGGATAACAGCATCAGAGGAATATCTGGAAAGACCAATTCAGACGGAGAAGTTATGTACAGAGATCTGGAAAAAGGAGTGTATCTTTTTGTCCAGACACAAAAAACACAAATTGGCAATCAAGTATATCGAAGTGAAGCTTTTATCATAACAGTTCCGGGTAATTATGACGGTCAGATCATCTGGAATGTAACGGCAGAACCCAAATTTAAAAATGAATCAATACCACCAATTACCACGAATACGCCACCAGTTTCAGAAGAACCATCGGGTGATAAAAGCAGTCGCACTCCAAATGTAAAAACGGGAGACGATACGAATGTAATTATGTGGCTTTCCTTAATGGGAATATCCTTAATCATATTTAGTATATGCAAAAGAAAAGTCCATAAATAATATGAGAAGATCGGGAAATCCCGGTCTTCCCGTTTCGTTATATAACTGGCATAACCCAAAAACAAATACCTCCGGAGGTGCACCGTATGGCGTCACCTGGGAGAAAATGGGTTTTAAACCATGGGAAGATTTGGAAGAAAATGAGTGAGTTGTCAGTGCAATCTTATTTATCTCTTGTGACAGAAATAGGTTCCCGTTTTGCTGGAAGTAAGTCTGAACTGATCTCAGGAGCATAGAGCAGTGCTGTAAAATTCTGTCTAATGATATCCAGTGTCTTCTGCTTTTTTTGCAATTCCTGTTTTTTTCGGACGGTAGTAGCTTGTTCAGATTCAAGATTTTCAATCCTCTTCAGGATTTTATTAGAGCTTGGAATTTTGGTAACACCGAGATCCTGAAGCTCTTTTTTTAGTGAATCGTGGAGCTGATATTCTGCCTGATGCTTGTTACGGTATGCTTTTGGATTTTTAGCAAATTTGCAATCTTCAATTACCTTACGGCAGAGCCGATAAGAATCACAGTGCTTTTGAATGACTTTCT
>UMLR01011758.1_pt1 | contig 17187 bp, 8 predicted proteins | sample 1966741 | NCBI WGS metagenome assembly UMLR01 (sample SAMEA4836207, study PRJEB28245) | human gut metagenome | biome: gut microbiome; material: fecal sample | place: Denmark | collected 2008 | reverse complement strand
TCCCCATAGCTAAAGCAAGGGGTTTTACGATGCATTGGATAAAAACTTATTATTGACATTATATCACTTTTACATTATAATAGCAACATATCAAAAAAATCTGTTTTTCAATGCCGTTCGGCAGGAAAATCCAATGAGAAAAGAAAATAAGGAACCTGTGCGAAGCGGCTTGAAAAAACTGCTTGGGTTTGTGTATACTGAATTCGGACAGACTGCTTCGTACAAACAAAAGAAAGGGGCAGTCTTATGCAAAAACAAAAGAATCAAAAGCAGATTGTATACGCAGATGTAGCTATTCATGATATGCCAGAGAAGGTATCTTATAAAGCAAAAGAAAACAGAGAAATTAAGAACAGTATACTGGTAGATTTGTTTTATAATGATGAAAATGCAGAAGAAAATGATATTGCATTATATAATGCACTGCATGAAGAACCATTGCCGGAAGGAACTGTCATTCAGAAAATGCGTGTAGAAAATGCACTGTATTTAAATTTTCAGAATGATATTTCTTTTGGTGTAAATGGAAAAGTACTTGTTTTGACAGAACATCAGTCAACGATCAACCGGAATATGCCGCTCAGGAGTCTTCTGTATATTGGCAGGACATATGAGCAACTTGTACCGGTAAGAGAACGCTACAGAAAAGGAATGGTAAAACTTCCAATGCCGGAGTTTTACACTTTTTATAATGGAACAGAAAAGTTAGAGAACGAATCAGAATTAAAACTGTCAGATGTTTATCTTATGCAGGATGGGAATCCTATGCTTGAATTGAAAGTCAGAGTGATTAATATTAATCCGAGTGCAAAGCATGAAATTTTGGATAAGTGTGATGTGCTAAAGGAATATGGTCTGTTTATTGATACTGTAAGAAAGTATCAGGATGCAGGGACAAAAGAAGCATATCGCTATGCTATTCAGGAGTGTATCGAAAAAGGCATCCTGGCAGGATATCTTCGCAAAAAGGGAAGTGAGGTCATCAATATGTTGATAGCAGAATACGATTATGAGATGGATATTGCCGTACAGAGAGAAGAAGCGTATGAAGAAGGAGAAAAAGAAGGCTGTCTGGAAGCTCTTCTGGAAATCCTGAAATATAAAGACAATATACCAGAAAAACTGGAAGAAAAGTTAAAACAACAAGATGCGAAAACTTTAAAAAAATGGCTCAGATTTGCAGTCATGGCAGATAATATCGGACAATTTGAGAATGCCATATCAGAGTAATATGACGGCGAAAGAACAAAATCAGGAGCAGGTGCAGTGCAAAAAGCAAATGGAACATCTGTTGAATCACCATGGTTATTTTCTGATCCGCAGGATAGGACAGGGGAGGACAGGAGCAGTATGGCTTGTGTTTCACCAGGCAACCGGTGCTTTGCGGGCGGCAAAAGCCATCGATGCAGCTTCACAGAAAGTAGCTCTTCTACGGGCATGGGCAAGTATGGAGCATTCCGGACTTGTGAAAATTTATGATCTTTTACAGGAGCAGGAGATGTGCTGTTTTATTATGGAGTATCTTGAAGGAGAGAGCCTGAAAGAGCATATCCTTACGACAGGAGAAAAGAAAAAAAGAATTTCCGGGAGAAAAGCAGCGAAATGGGGGATAGAGCTGTGCGATGCACTGTACTGCCTTCATATGTCACAGCCGGCGATTCTTTATCAGGATTTAAAACCTTCCAATGTGGTTCTGACAAAAGAGGGAAGATTAAAACTCATTGATCCGGACGGGGCGGGTTTCCAGAACGACGATTTTTGCATTATGGGTACCAGAGGATTTATGGCACCGGAACAGGAGCAGCAGAGGAGTCTTGATGCGAGAACGGATATCTACGCTCTTGGCAGGACATTGCAGTGGATTTTAGAAAAAAAGCAGCGGAAAAGAAAAAAGAGTTATTCTCCGCTTGGACGGATTCTGGAAAAGTGCACAAGACAGGATCCGGATGAACGGTTTCAAAATGTTGCAGAAGTGAAAAAAGCATTCAGAGATTATCTGCACATTACAAGAAGGATGAGCCTGTTTTCAGCTCTGATGATCATTACCGTATCCGTACTTGGAAGCATCGAAATTTCCATTCAGGATGAGCAGAAACGAGAACAGTTATATCAAACTTATTTAAGTCAGAAAGACATATCAGATTACAAATCAGCAATATTCTTATTTCCCGGTCGGGAAGAAGGTTATCAGCAATTTTTAGAAAGTATCATGGAAGATGGACAGATGGATCGTCAGGAACACCAGGAACTTATGTCGCTTCTCTTCTATACGGAAAGTGATCTTCAGAAAAACAGGAGAGCTTATCATCGTTTCGCAGGGCAATTATCTGTCATCTATCACTTTTTTTATGCGGAAAATGGCGGAGAACAATATGCAGAAAACTGGATTGAAAAATTTATAAAAACGAAGGATGATACACAAAAAGATGGTGTAGCAAAAGATAAGGTGCCGCAGAAAGCGACGATAAATGAAAGAATGGAACAACAGAAAAAAGAAGAGGAAGAAATGCAGCGGATAATGGATTTGTACAGAGAATGGTTTCAGAAAAATGAGATTACAAAGGAAGAAGTACAGGAATGGAAACGGGGTGTGAGCAATCGAAAAGAAACAATGGAGTAAGCAAAAGGGCAGAATATGCAAAATGATATTTTTGATGGGAATATGTTGTTGTATGATTTGCTTTCATATTTTGAAAGTGAAAGCGGAAACAGGTGCCACAGAAAGAAGGAGAGAAGCAGTTACGAAAACCAGCGAAGAAGATCACGATAGAGAAAAAGTAAAAAACAGGAAAAAAGTGATCGTCTACGAGGCATATCCGAAAAACGGAAAAAAGATCTTTGACGATTCACGTAAAGTAGATCTGGAAGTGCGGGCACAGTGGGAAGGAGGTAAACCGGACGCAGAAGCCGCCGATCTGGTTGTGTGTGGCTATGCTGTTTCAAAAAATGTCGGGATCTGGCGAGTAGATGTGGAGTATGAAATTGCAGGGACCGATGCGGATGCGTACGTGTTGGAGTGCAGAAAGGCAGCTCTGGAGACAAAGGTGGAAATTGTGCCGAAAATTCTTCAAGTGTCGATCAGTGATGCAAACAAAGGGTATTTTGCGGACAACAAAACAGAAAATTTAAGATTTTCGGATGAAAAAAATGCGATTCAGATCAGTGGATTTATGAAAAACGGAGAGGCGAGCAATCAGCCGCCGGTAGGGTTTGTGATGCCGAAAGTCTGGATTGATGAGAACGTTTTACAGAAAGACAGTCCGATATATCAGAATGGACAGTATCTGGTATATCAGGGAGCTTTGACTTTAAAAGAAGAAGTCGCTGGCAAAAATGCCAATTATTGTTATGCTCCGGAAGATAAACGATATACTGCAAAAGGAAATGTTATTCTGGAGGAGACAGATCCAAATCCGGAAAATATAAAAATCAGGGCAAGATATGGAAAATGTGTGTATGATTCAAAAAGAAAGGTTTATCGTATCTCAAAAGGTGCTATTCTGGAAGCACAGCCGACAAAAGGAAGCGGATACAATCAGACAAACGTATCACAGCCTCTTTATGGAGAAGGAAGATGGAGTTTTGTGATGGAGCGTCGCCAAAAAAACGGGGAGCTGCAGGCGAGGTCAAAGAAAACAGAAATTTCATATGAAGTGGATGAGGAAGCACCGAGTGCAGAAGTCAGATTAAACGGAAAGAAACAGAAGCAGCTTTTTACATCGGATTTCTGTGTTTGCAGTGCAGAAAATGTGCAGGATGACACAGAGGGAGAAGTTCAGATTCAGTGGTATCTTGCAAGGGAAAAACTGGATGACGGACAGATCACACAGAAGCAGGGAGAATGGAGAGAAGGAAAGCAGATTGAGATTCAGGAAGAAGGAATCTGGTATCCGTATGTAAAACTGACAGATGCCTTTGGAAATGCCAGATATCTTCCGGTCGGAAAAGTTGTGATCGACCGTACATCACCGGAGATTGTCATACAGGGGATGCTGCAGAATCAGATTTTGCTTTCTGATTATAAAGTAAAGATTTCCCTGGAAGAATTTTATTTAAATCAAAAGAAGAGTTACATAAAGCTGTACAAAAGAACCGGAAGATCCGCAAAAGAAGAACAGCTTTTGGACATGCCTGTAAACTGGAAAAAGGGAAAGGCAGAATTGAAAGATAAGAAAAGCAGCGGCAGTAATACAGGGGAGAGCGGCGATGATGTATATCTGAAAGATGGCTGGTATCGGCTGAAAATCTATGCGGAAGATCTTGCAGGGAATCGGAAAGAGCAGGAAATCTGTTTTGCAGTGAACCGCTCTGGTCCGAAGCTTACGACGGATGCTTCCATGCAGAAATTTCTGAAACAGAAAACAGCACAGCAGGGACAGAAGTTAAAATTTCGGGTGTGGGATGTCAACAAAATGCAAAAGGAAGAACTGCAATGCATATTTGACGGAAAAGCAAGAAATTTGGAAGAAGGGAAAGATTATCAGAAACGAAACAGACAAACAGCGGAAGGATTTATGGAGTATGATTATGAACTGGCGGAGACCGTCTTTGAAAAAGAAGGAAGGTACAGTCTGAAGCTTTTTCTGGAGGATGAAGCAGGACATCAGCTGCCGGAAAAAGAAAAAATATTGTGCCGGGACTTTGCGATTGACCGGACACCGCCGATCTGTGTGATCGATCCAATAAAAGCAACAAAAAAAGGCTTTCAGGTTCAGACCATCTGCGAAGATAACATAGACTTTGCGAAAATTCTGCTCTATAAAAATGGCAGTCTGTACAAAGAAAGTAAAAATCAAAAAAGCAGCTGGGAGATTTCTTTTGACCATGGAGAAAAGTGGCAGCTGAAAATTTTTGATACAGCCGGAAATAAAGAAGTACGCTATCTTCTGAAAGAAGAACTGGAAAAAGAACTCGAACGGAAAAAGCTGCTGCCGGAGAAGAAAGGGAAGCACAAGAACAGAATCTTTGAGACACAGAAACAGACAGAAAACGAAACACATGGGGAAAAGCAGAAAAAAGCAGGCTTTTTGCAGAAAGAGATGGATCCTTTATCAAATGAGACAAAAGAGCAAGAACAGAATCAAAAGAAAGGAGAAGAGCAGGGGGCAGCAGCACTGATCGTGGTATTGTGTTCTCTATGCATTTTGATGATGGGTAAATACAGAATACAAGAGAAAATATAATATAAAATTACTGAAAATCAAACAAAAATGCAAGAAAAATTGTTAAAATCGTATAAAAATGCATATACTTTCTGAAAAAAGTACAGTATAATGAAAGGGCAAAAGAAAGTTCGTTATACGAAAAACAGGAGGTGCAATATGAAAAAGAAATGGTGGGCAGCGAGCCTGGCAGTAGCTATGGTCATTACTTCTGTTCCGGCAATACCGGCAGCAGTATATGCAGCGGAACCGATGTTGATTGAAGCAGAAGATTATAGCAGTTATTCGGGAAAATTAAAGGTAATGACCAACAACAAAAACGCAAGCGGCGGTAAGTATGTAGGAGATTTTGATAATCTGGACTGCTTAAGTTATAAGATTCAAATTGAAAAAGCAGGAAATTATCAGATTACACTGACAGTTGGAACGATACAGGATGGAGGAATTGCTCTTCTGAACTGTGGAGGAAATGTTTCAGAGAAAATTTCAATCCCAAATACAAAGAACTGGAATACTTATCGGGATGTGACGGCAACGCTGTGGCTGGATGAAGGGGAACAGGTTTTAACGGTAAGCAATATGGGAGCAACCTGGAACATTGATAAACTTACGCTAACTTATGTTGATTCGGAAAAGACTGCAGACGAGCAGCAGAGTTATCAGAAAGTACATATGGAGAATCGCTGGAAAAGCCAGAGAATCACAGAGCAGAATGGTTCGATTGCCTATGCAGATACCGGAACAGAAGCGTATGATACAGAGGCATCTTTGTGGAATCTGATTCCAAATGAGGACGGATGGTATACGATTCAGAATGTATCGACCGGAAACTATATGATTTTAAAGGGCGAAAATCAGGAAACAGTACCGTCGGAAAATGGAAATGTACAGGAAGAAGGACAGTGGAAAATCGGCAATATTAATGGTTATCTGGTATTCTATAATCGAAAATATCCAAAATGCGGTCTGAATGTCGAGTATCAGTCACAGTATCCGGGAAAGGTAACGGCTACCGGTGATACACTGATCAAGTGGTACAGTGCACAGTGGAAATTAAATACGCCGGCAAAAGAGCATACCTATGAGATTTTGGGTGACCGTATCGAAGGTACAGCAGGTCTTGCGGTCTCAAAAGACGGAAAAAGCATCACTGTCAGTCAGCAGGGCGAAAAGAAAGAATGGACTTTGTCACAGGATGTGAGCGGGGAGCCGATCTTTGAAGCGAAAAATATGCCGATCATGGAGGCAGTTTATAACCTGAGCATAGAAGAAAGTCTTTTGAACATCAATGACGGACTTTACGGAAAAGTATTCTGGACAGGTACGAACTGGCATAAAGTCTGGACAAGAGATACTGCGATGTCCGTACAATATTCGCTGGCGTGGATATTTCCGGAAGAGACAAAAAACAGTATTCTGGAAAAAATTGTCGGCGGAACCGAAAATCCGCGGGTATGGGAAGAGGATACCGGAACAGGAGGTTCTTATCCGAATTCCGTGGATCGTATTATCATGGAAATTGCCGGATTTGAACTGTATAAGACAACCGGAGATAAGGAATTCCTGGAAAAGATCTATGAAATATCAAAAAATACACTGGAGCAGGATTATCATGTAGCATACGATGAACAGAGCGGTCTGTTCAAGGGAGAAACAGGCGGACTGGATCACCGCTCAAAGACTTATCCGGACTGGATGGATGAAAGAGAACAGAATAGCATTTACAACATTACAGAATCAAAGGCAGCAAATGCAAATATCATTTTTGCACAGGCACTTCAGATCATGGAAGAGTCAGCAGAGATTCTCGGAAAAGATGAAAGCGAAGTGAAAGAGTGGAATCGCCGCTATGAATCCCTGAAAAAGGCGATCAATGAACATTTCTGGCTGGAAGAACGGAAAATGTATGCATCCTGGGAATATCCGCAGTATATGGGCTCTCCGGTAGCAGATAAAGTAGATGTGATCGCAAATGGTTACGCATTGCTGTCAGATGTTGCAAGCGAATCGCAGAAACAGCAGATCATGGAGAATTATCCGCTGGTTATTTATGGAGCAGATACGGTATGGCCGCAGAAAAACGGAAGACAGGCTTCTGCCATTTACCATAACCGCGGTGTATGGCCTGGATGGGAAACAGCAATGATGATCGGTGCAAAAGAAAATGGAAATCTCCAGCTGGCAGATGAAATCTTTAAGTCCTGCGTACGGGGAGCAGGTATGAGCCTGACAAATAAAGAAGTTATCAACTTTGAAACAGGAGAAGGAGTTCATTCAGATCGTCAGCTTTGGTCTATTGCAGGCACTCTGGCAGGATATTACCGGGTACTGTTCGGTATGAATTATGACACGGACGGCATTTTGTTTACACCGTATGTTCCGGAGTGGATGAATGGTCCGTTTGTTCTGAAAAATTACAAATACCGCAATGCAGTGTTGAATCTTACCGTAAGCGGAAAAGGGGACACACTTGAATCTATAACGGTAAACGGAGAAGAGAAACCGCTGGATTATGTACTGCCGGCGGATGCATCAGGTACCTATGAAATCGTAATGAAAGTAAGCGACAGCGGAAAACGAAGCAAGATCCATCTAGAGGAAGACAGTTTTGCAGTATGTCCGGATATGCCGGTTCTGACAGAAGAAAGTGACGGAAGATTGACTTGGGATGAAAATCCGGATTATACGTACAAACTCTGGACGGGAAGCGAATACGTTCCGGTCAGCAGTGGAAGTTATCAGCCGGACAGAAGCAAATATGGAACATACAGCCTGGTAGCGACAGATCAGAATGGTGTTACCTCTGAAATGTCGAAGCCAATCATGGTATCTCCGGAGAACAGCAAACTGGTGTACGAAGCAGAAGACGGAACTTACAATGCCGAAAATTTTGAAAATACGGCACAGGGTTACAGTGGACGCGGTTATGTAGTAGATTTCCTTGACAGAAAGACGGATCTGGCCATTGAGGTGGATGTATTGCAGTCCGGCAATTATCAACTCAGCATGATATACAATAATTACGGCGATGCAACGACCGGTCAGGACTGTGCGATGCGTTCGGTTTATGTAGACGGAAAAGAGATAGGAACCCTGATTTTCCCGATCGTTAACTTTGATTTCCAGCAGAGTCCGCATCTGTATGTCAATCTGGAAAAAGGAAAACATACCGTTGAAATTCGTTATAACGTAAGTGACTGGTATGATACGAATATGGCAACGATACGTGGAACAAAGAAAAACAGTGTTTCTTATGATTCACTGACACTTCAGTATTTAGGAGAGAGAAAAGGCAAAGGAGAAACGGCAGCAAAAGGTCTGGATCAGATCATCACGATGCTGGAAAATCTGGATGATTCCCAGTATACAGATGAAAGTTGGAAGGACCTGGAGACGGCTGTAAAAGAGGCAAAAGCAGTATGGGCAAATGAACATTCTTCACAGAAAGAGCTGGATCAGGCACTGGATGCACTGCTGAAGACGTTCGGAAATCTGGAATATGCAGTACAGAAAGTACATCTGGAAGTTGCAGTGCAGACGGCAGAGCAGCTTCTTGCCGAAGCAGTAAATTATGAAGATATGGATGCACTGCAGATGGCGGTGGAAGAAGGAAAAGCACTTTTATCCAATACGGCAGCGACACAGGAAGAGGCAGATCAGGCAGCAGAGAGGATTCTTACTTTGCTTGCAAAATCATCCAAAAAAGCGGATGTAAAATCACTGGAAAGCCTGATCGAACAGGCAAATAAGTTTACAAATGAGAAATTCACATCTGGAAGCTTTAAAAATCTGCAGGATCAGATTGAAAAAGCAGAAGCAGTTCTAAGCAACACAGAGCGAGAAGAAGATGAGATAGCAAAAGCATACGAAGAACTGCTGCAGGCGATCATCGGATTAGAGAGAAAAGCAAACAAAGCAGCATTGCAGGCAGTCATTGCAAGAGCAGAAGCAGTTCTGGCATCTTCGGATTGCTATACTGCTTCCACCCTGGATGGACTGGAAGAACTGCTTGCTGATGCAAAAGAAGTGTATCAGAAGGAAGATGCCGTGCAGCAGGAAGTAAATGAAGCAGTAAAAAGTCTGACTTTGAAAGTTGCAGAAGCACGTTTGAAAGGCGATGTGGACGGCAATGGAAAGATTGGCACTTCCGACAGTGTTCTGCTCTTACAGTATGCAGCGGAAATGACGGTACTGGATGAAATATCTGCAGAAAGTGCGGATGTGAACGGAGATAAAGCGGCAGATACCCAGGATGCAGTATGGATTTTGCAGTATGCATCTGAAAAAACGGAACAGTAAGAAAGAGATTGTTCTGAACGGAAAAATATGCTATGATGGTTCAAAACTTAAGAGGTGATGGGCTTTGGAATATAAAATCATAGATCTTGTTTTTCCGATACTGGTACATTTTCTGGCATTGCAGCTTACCGGAATACTCGGCATTGGAGATGCGGCTTTTCAGACCATGCTGGCGGCCGTCATCACAATGCCGTTGTTCTTCTGGCTCTACCGGAAAGATCAGAACTTGTGGAGAAAAGAAAAAAGAAAGATAACCTGGATCCAGTGGATCATCGTGATCGTGGCGGCGGCCGGGCTGAATATCCTGTTTTCGGCACTGATGTCGTTTCTGGTATCGGATTATGGGATTACCAGTGAATCACAGGATGCCCTGCTCTCAAGTCGGATGCTGTTCCAGATCCTTGGAATGGGTATCGCAGTGCCGGTCACAGAAGAGCTGATTTTCCGTGGACTTGTTTACCGCAAGTTGGAACGCTATGTTTCCGTAAAGAAGGCAGTCCTTTTGGGAGCGGCGATCTTTGCGGTTTATCATGGCAATCTGCTGCAGATCCTGTTTGCTTTTCCGATGGGGATCATCCTGAATCTGCTTTACCATCGATTTGAAGATCTGAGAGTGCCAGTCCTGTTTCATGCGGTCTCTAACCTGATGGCTGTTTTACTGGCTGCAATTTAACCAAATCAAGTAAGTCCCCTGCTTCAATTGCGAAAAGCAATAAGCAGTGGGTGATCCTTAACTTTACAGACGGAGAACAGCAAATTTGCATCAGTGGCGGGATGCAATTTCTATCTGACAGGAGTCTTTGGCAGATTACAGAGGTGCACAGAAGAATGTTGCATATATTTTTAAAATTCGCATAAGAAACAAAATAGACACAACTGGCAAAATATAGAAACAAAAGAAAAATAATAAATAAAAAATCAAAAAAATACAGTTTTAAAAGTGAATTCGCAAATAATCTGACAATTCAAAGAAAAATACGTCTTTACAAATGAAAAAAATGGGTGTATAGTCAATGACAAGATTTGAGAAAAAGTTGCATTAGCGAACACAGAAGTTAGCAGGATGCAGCAGGACATGGCAATCTGGTCAGTCCGCTTATCTGAACAGAATATTACAACTTAAGAAAGGAAAGACGTATGAGTACAGCAAAATTGAATGAAGCCGTTCAGACTCCTGGGCTGTATCAGCCGGAATTTGAACACGATAACTGCGGTATAGGAGCAGTTGTAAACATTAAGGGTGTCAAATCCCACGGAACCGTCGAAAATGCATTAAAGATAGTAGAAAATCTAGAACATAGAGCTGGCAAAGATGCCGAAGGAAAAACAGGTGATGGTGTAGGAATCATGCTTCAGATTTCACACAAGTTCTTCTCCAAAACCTGTGAGTCCCTCGGCATCTTTTTAGGTTCTGAGAGGGAATACGGAATCGGTATGTTCTTCTTCCCTCAGGATGAACTGAAAAAGAACCAGGCAAAGAAAATGTTTGAGATCATTGTGGAAAAAGAAGGTCTTAAATTTTTGGGATGGAGGGAAGTTCCGGTTGTTCCGGAAGTTCTCGGACACAAAGCACTGGAATGTATGCCGTGTATCATGCAGGGATTTGTAGCAAAACCAAAACACCTGGCAAAAGGTATTGATTTTGACCGCAGACTTTATGTGGTAAGACGTGTGTTTGAACAGAGCAATGACAATTCCTATGTGGTTTCTCTTTCAAGCAGAACGATCGTATACAAAGGTATGTTCCTGGTAGGACAGCTCCGTACCTTCTTCCGTGATCTGCAGGATGCAGATTATGAATCTGCGATCGCAATCGTACACTCCCGTTTCAGTACCAACACAAATCCGAGCTGGGAGAGAGCACATCCGAACCGCTTTATCGTACACAACGGTGAGATCAACACGATCCGTGGAAATGCCGACAAGATGCTTGCACGCGAAGAGACGATGTTCTCCGAGCATTTCAAAGGAGAGCTGCACAAAGTTCTGCCGGTTGTCAATACTTCCGGTTCTGACTCGGCAATGCTCGACAACACACTGGAATTTATGGTGATGAGTGGTATGGATCTGCCGCTGGCCGTGATGATCACGATCCCGGAACCATGGGCAAACAACAAGACCATGAGCCAGAGCAAAAAAGATTTTTATCAGTATCATGCAACGATGATGGAGCCGTGGGACGGACCGGCATCGATCCTGTTCAGCGACGGAGATGTGGTAGGAGCCGTGCTTGACCGTAACGGTCTGCGTCCTTCCAGATACTATATCACCGATGACGGTTATCTGATCCTCTCTTCTGAGGTCGGTGTGCTGGATATCGATCCGACCAGGATCGTGCTCAAAGAAAGACTGCATCCAGGCAAAATGCTTCTGGTGGATACGGTAAAAGGAAGAGTGATCGATGACGATGAACTGAAAGAAAGTTATGCAAAAAAGCAGCCGTATGGTGAGTGGCTGGATCGTTACCTGGTAAATCTTTCTGATCTGAAGATTCCGAATAAACGCGTGGAAGAGTACAGCGATGAGGAGCGTGCAAAACTCCAGAAAGCCTTTGGCTATACTTACGAAGAGTACCGTACTTCTATTTTAAATATGGCAAAGAACGGTGCAGAAGGCATCGCTTCTATGGGTATTGACACACCGCTGGCTGTTTTATCGGAATGTCATGTGCCGCTGTTTAATTATTTCAAACAGCTGTTTGCACAGGTGACGAACCCGCCAATCGATGCAATCCGTGAAGAAGTGGTAACATCCACGACCATTTACATCGGTGAGGACGGAAATCTGCTTCAGGAAGAGGCAAAGAACTGTCAGGTACTGAAGATCAACAATCCGATCCTGACAAATACCGACATGCTGAAGATTAAAAATCTGGATGTCGAAGGCTTTAAAGTAGCGGAAATTCCGATCACGTATTATAAGAACACAAGCCTGGAAAAAGCCATTGACTATCTGTTTGTCGAGGTAGACAGAGCACACAGAGACGGAGCAAACATCCTGATCCTGACAGATAGAGGCGTTGATGAAAACCGTGTGCCGATCCCTTCACTGCTGGCAGTATCCGCTGTGCATCAGCACCTTGTAAAGACGAAAAAGAGAACTTCACTTGCAATCGTTCTGGAATCCGGCGAACCAAGAGAAGTACATCATTTTGCTACACTGCTTGGTTATGGTGCAAGTGCGATCAACCCATATCTGGCACTGGATACGATCCATCAGCTGATCGACAGCAAGATGCTGGATAAGGATTATTATGCAGCTGTGGAAGATTACAATCAGGCTGTCCTTAGCGGAATCGTAAAGATTGCTTCCAAAATGGGTATTTCCACAATCCAGTCTTATCAGGGATCTCAGATTTTTGAGGCAATCGGCATTGATAAAGAAGTGATCGATAAATATTTCACAAATACGGTCAGCCGTGTCGGTGGTATCACAATGAAAGATATTGCAGAAGAAACTGACAAACTGCATTCCGGAGCATTTGATCCGCTGGGACTGGATGTAGATGAAACACTGTACAGCATCGGACGGCACAAAATGAGAAGTGCCGGAGAACATCACCGTTACAATCCGCAGACCATTCATCTGTTGCAGCAGTCGACCTGGAGAGGCGATTACAACCTGTTCAAACAGTACACGAATCTGGTAGACAAAGAAGAGACCGGTTATCTGCGAAGCCTGATGGATTTTGATTATCCGGAAAAAGGTGTGCCGATCGAGAAAGTAGAGAGTGTCGAATCCATTGTAAAACGATTTAAGACCGGAGCGATGTCCTACGGTTCCATTTCTCAGGAAGCACATGAAACACTGGCGATCGCCATGAACCGTCTGCATGGTAAGTCAAACAGCGGTGAAGGAGGCGAAGATCTGGAGCGTATGATCGTTACCGATCCGAACAGGAACCGTTGTTCCGCAATCAAACAGGTAGCATCCGGACGTTTTGGAGTTACCTCCAAATATCTGGTCAGTGCACAGGAGATCCAGATCAAAATGGCACAGGGAGCAAAACCGGGTGAAGGCGGTCATCTGCCGGGCGGAAAAGTTTATCCGTGGATCGCAAAGACCAGACATTCCACACCGGGTGTGAGCCTGATCTCACCGCCGCCTCATCACGATATTTATTCAATCGAGGATCTGGCAGAACTGATCTACGATCTGAAGAATGCAAACAAAGACGCGAGAATTTCCGTGAAACTGGTATCGGAAGCCGGTGTCGGAACAGTTGCAGCCGGTGTTGCAAAAGCAGGAGCACAGGTCGTGCTGATCTCCGGTTATGACGGAGGTACCGGAGCTGCACCGAGAAGTTCCATCCACAATGCCGGACTTCCGTGGGAGCTCGGACTTGCAGAAACCCATCAGACGCTGATCATGAACGGACTTCGAAACAAAGTCCGCATTGAGACAGACGGAAAACTGATGAGCGGACGTGACGTAGCGATCGCCGCACTGCTTGGAGCAGAAGAATTCGGTTTCGCAACTGCACCGCTGATTACAATGGGATGTGTGATGATGCGTGTCTGCAACCTGGACACCTGTCCGGTCGGCGTGGCAACACAGAATCCGGAGCTGAGAAAACGTTTCCGCGGCAAACCGGAATACGTGGAAAATTTCATGCGGTTCATCGCACAGGAACTGCGTGAATACATGGCAAAACTTGGATTCTGCACCGTAGACGAGATGGTTGGACACAGCGAACTGCTGAAGAAGAAAGAACATGTTGCAAATGTAAATGCAGCGAAAGTGGATTTAAGCCGCATTCTGGATAACCCGTATGCAGGCAAAGAGATGAAAGTGACATTCGATCCTTCTCAGGTATATGATTTCAAACTGGAAGAGACGGTGGATCAGACCATTTTAATGAAGAAACTGAAAGCTTCTCTGGAGAAAAAACAGAAACGGAGCATCGAAGTCGATGTCACCAACATCAACCGTGCTTTCGGCACACAGTTTGGTGCTGAGATCACAAAACGTTACGGTGATACACTGGATGCTGATACCTACATTGTAAAATGTAAAGGTGCAGGCGGACAGAGTTTTGGAGCTTTTATCCCGAAAGGACTGACACTGGAGCTGGTCGGCGACAGCAATGACTATTTCGGAAAAGGTTTATCCGGCGGAAAGCTGATCGTATATCCGCCAACCGGTGTAAAATTCAAAGAAGATGAAAACATCATTATCGGAAACGTGGCACTGTACGGTGCAACAAGCGGAGAAGCCTACATCAACGGTGTTGCCGGAGAACGTTTCTGCGTGCGAAATTCCGGTGCAAAAGCTGTAGTAGAAGGCGTCGGAGATCACGGATGTGAATATATGACGGGCGGTCGTGTTGTTGTCATCGGAAAAGTCGGCAAGAACTTTGCAGCCGGTATGAGCGGCGGTGTTGCCTATGTTCTGGATGAAAACAACGATCTGTATACAAAAGTCAACAAGCAGATGGTTTCCGTTGAAAAACTTGGCAATAAATACGATGTGCAGGAATTAAAAGATATGATCGCAGAGCATACGGCATACACCAATTCTGCAAAAGGAAAAGAAATCCTGAATCATTTTGAAGAATACTTGCCGAAATTCAAGAAGATCATCCCGCATGATTATAACCGTATGATGATGGCAATCGTGCAGATGGAAGAAAAAGGTCTGAGCAGTGAGCAGGCACAGATTGAAGCATTTTATGCAAATAAAGCGAGATAGGAGGGAAAAGAAATGGGAAAACCAACCGGATTTTTAGAGTACGAAAGAAGAGTGAGTGAAGAGATTGCACCGCTTGAACGTATTAAAAATTTTAACGAATTTCATATCCCTCTGCCGCTGGAAAAACAGCAGCTTCAGGGAGCACGCTGTATGGCATGCGGAGTGCCGTTCTGCCAGTACGGAAAAATGCTAAACGGCATGGCATCCGGCTGTCCGCTGAACAACCTCTGCCCGGAATGGAATGATCTTGTCTATACCGGAAACTGGGAACAGGCTTACAACCGTCTGATGAAAACACATTGTTTTCCGGAATTTACTTCCAGAGTGTGCCCGGCACTCTGTGAAGCAGCCTGCACCTGCAACTTAAATGGAGACCCGGTCTCCACAAAAGAGAACGAGCGTGCGATTATTGAGCGTGCCTACGAGACAGGACTTGTCAAGGCACAGCCGCCGAAAGTGCGTACCGGAAAAAAAGTAGCCGTGATCGGAAGCGGTCCGTCCGGACTTGCCGTTGCCATGCAGCTGAACCGCCGTGGTCATGAGGTGACCGTATTTGAGCGAAATGACCGCATCGGCGGCCTGCTCCGCTACGGAATCCCGAACATGAAACTGGAGAAATCCGTGATCGACCGCCGTGTCCGTCTGATGGAAGAAGAAGGCGTGATCTTTAAAACCAATGTCAATGTCGGTGTGGATGTCAAAGCAGCCAAACTTCTGAAAGATTTCGACCGTGTGGTACTCTGCTGCGGAGCATCAAACCCAAGAGATATCAAAGTGCCGGGACGAGAGGCAGAAGGCATTTATTTTGCCGTTGATTTCCTGAAAGGTGTGACAAAGAGCCTGCTGGATTCTGATCTGGCGGATCAGAAATTTGTTGCCTGCAAGAATAAGAAAGTGATGGTCATCGGAGGCGGTGATACCGGAAACGACTGTGTCGGAACAGCCATCCGCCTGGGTGCATCTTCTGTGGTACAGCTGGAGATGATGCCGAAAGCCCCGAACCAGAGAGCGGCAAACAATCCATGGCCGGAGTGGCCGAGAGTCTGCAAGACTGATTATGGTCAGCAGGAAGCGATTGCTGTATTCGGACACGATCCGCGTATCTATCAGACCACCGTAAAAGAATTCATTGCCGATGACAAAGGCAGACTGAAAAAAGCAGTGCTGGTCAAATTACAGAGCAAAAAAGATGAGAAAACAGGTCGCATGATGATGGTTCCGGTGGAAGGAAGCGAATGGACAGTTGAAGTGGATGTCGTACTGATCGCAGCCGGTTTTCTTGGCTCACAGAAATATGTGACCGATGCCTTTAAAGTAGATCTGACACCGCGTACGAACGTGGCAACGGAAGCAGAGAAATATCAGACTTCCGTAAAGAATGTCTTTACGGCAGGTGATATGCACCGGGGACAGTCTCTGGTTGTCTGGGCGATCCACGAAGGAAGGGAAGCGGCCAAGGCGGTAGATGAATCCCTGATGGGATATACCAACCTCGTTTAAAGAAAACGAGCGCAACCGTTGTAACGGCGGACGATATCATCGATGATCTGACGGCCAAGCCCATGTTGCTTTTTATCCGCCTTGGTCGTGCGGATGGTAAGTGCCTTGTCTTGCATGGAAGGATCCATTTTGTTTCGAATGGTCAGGGAGAGATAATCCTTGACCATTTTCATTTCAATCACAATTTTCGGATCTTCGATTTTTCTGGATGCTTCGATCGCATTGTCCAGAAGATTCACAACAAGAGAACAGAGATGATGATCGGGGATCGACAGATGCGGCTGCTGTATTCGCTGGTCATCTGCCATACTATATAATAAGGAAACAAAGCAAACGGAAAATTCAGTGCTGCCAGAAAAGTGAAGATCAAAAAATAACAAAAACTGCAAATAATAACAAAATTCCCCCTTCTGGTTGGAAAAAATATTTTCAAAATGTGTTACAATATAGAACAGTAACAGGCAGGCCTCGCAAAAGCGGGGCTTGTTTCTCTGTAAGTGCGCCTAGCGGCGCACGTTTCTAACGGGTTAAAGTC
>UMLR01024407.1_pt1 | contig 17511 bp, 10 predicted proteins | sample 1966741 | NCBI WGS metagenome assembly UMLR01 (sample SAMEA4836207, study PRJEB28245) | human gut metagenome | biome: gut microbiome; material: fecal sample | place: Denmark | collected 2008 | reverse complement strand
TCGGCGGACGTCTTGGCGAGTACAAGTATTATGATATGGATGCGGTAATTGCATCGGCACTTGATATGAGCGAGCAGGAACTTGGATAAAGTGTATAAAATACTAATTTAAGGATATTGTGAACTATGAATAGAAGAATCGTAATTTTTGCTTTGTTATGTGTATTAGCGCTGGGAGGTATTTCCGCAGTGGTTCATATGCATAATAAAACAGGAAATCAAGAGAAAATGAATACCGATGGATGCATAATCACACAATATTCAGATGCGACGGGAAGACAGGCGAATTGTTATACAATTACGAACAGTGGACATTTGATTATTATAGATGGAGGATGGGCTGAGAATGCCCCGGCATTAAGAAAGGTTATTGCCCAGAATGGGAATCATGTTGATGCATGGTTTATCTCTCATACACATAGTGATCACGTTGGTGCATTTAATGTGATTTATGCGGATCCACAGGGAGTGACTATAGATAAGATATATGATAATGGCTACGATTACGAATTTATTAAGGAAGCGGGGGAACCGTATGACAGTATGGGATTGGAACCTCTGGAGACATTTCATAATCTAACAAAGGATGCAGATAATATTATTTACTTGAAAAGAGATGATGAGCTTGAGGTATGCGGACTTCGGGTGCATGTGTATAATGCATTTGACGATATTGTGAAGCAGAATGTTGGTTCGGATTTGGATTATCAGAATGATGGTTCTTTGTGCATGAAAATTACAAATCAGGAAGAAAGTTTTCTGTATACAGGTGATGTCAAAGCCGACATGAATAAATATTTGTTTGAGACATATGGAGACGAGCTGACGGGCGATTATGTGCAGTTGAGCCATCATGGAAATTGGGGATTTGGGACGGAAGATTATGACAGAATGAATGCAAAAGCTTACTTCGCAGATATCACTCCGGAATTTTATGAGTCTCACCCGATTGGAGAACTCCACCAGCATTTGGTTGATGAGGGGAAACAATATTATGATTATGGAACGGCACCGAATTCGGTGGAGTTGAAATAAGAAACGATGAACTTGCCAACCAAAAAAATGAGGCGGAGAAAAATTATGATGCAGAAGAATTCAAAGGATAATAAGATAGAAATACGAGATCTTGGTAAAATTGCTGTCAGTGAAATGTTGGATTAGCAGAGGATGTCTGAGAAGTATGAACGTGTTGGTTTGAGGTCGATTGCTGAAGGTAAGCTTGCACTGGTGCTGCTTGCTGGGGGTCAGAACTAGGGAAGACGTTGTCAGTTGACATGCCAATTCATAAGGTTAAAAAGAACGTGAAGCGTTATTATAAGGATGGCAGATATGTAGAATCTTCCGAGTTGAATGCGTATAAGTACGAGACGCTCGCGTTGGATTTGATACACATGATGGATTCATGCCTGGCTTTTGAGATTGAGCGCGAGAAGGAATTTGCACCGATCAAGAATAAGGAAGGTAAGGACTCGCTGGATACGGCGAGGGAGTTGCTGAAGATGAACGGGTGGGAGTTGTAAGAGATTTTGAATAAAGATGTAATTAGATCAAAAAAAGAATATTTGATAAAATGAAAAATACTATTGACTCTAGCAACTGCCTGCGTTACACTCAAAGTGTAACGCAGGCAGTTGCTAGAAAAATATGACAGGTGTTTGACGGTTAGGAAGAATCGTGGTAAACTAGCATGCAATGGTTGGATAGTTTATATGTGATATGCATATAATTATTATAGAGTTCTTTTACTTACGAGTAGAGAGCTTTTGCCTGGCTGATGAAGTTTGTGTGAGTGATACCAAATGCAAATGGAGGTCTTCGCGTTGGTTTAGGCGTTGAGCCAACTGTATCTTACTCTTCGGAGGAAAAAGCGAAAATGCTTATAGGTGTCTTCTGAATTTTTTGGAAGACACCTATTTTTGTAGGGGGATTATATGAATATTATAAGGGATAAGATGAAAGATTATGAAAAGTTAATAAAGACAGAAGTTCAGATCCCCTTAAATAATGGAGATATTATAAAATTTGCTTTTCAGCCACAAGATTTGCCGCATTTATTAGGCCTTCAGTATTTGGTTGACATTCCTTATTTGTTTGAATACAGCGAAAAAAGATTAAGTGCAACAGAATTGTATGAACGAATGCTGTCTAAAGGGGAAAATGCGATAGATCCTAATGAATTTGAAAAAAGTGCATACTTTGCTCGGATTTATAAAGAACGTATACAATATTTTAGTGCATCAATGGTTTTAGATATTATTGAATCAAAACAAATTGTCAAGTTTTTACCGGATAATATTAAAGCGTTTAAAACTAAAATGAATAAGATTGAATATTTCTTTTGGAAGCGCTTTAAGAATGATAAAAATCAGTATGGATATTTTGGAATTGGATTTATAGCGACTGGGAGAGAATTAGATAAAAATTATCCTAATACATTTTTCTTTCGCGCAGATGATGAATATATAAGGAACCAATTACAGGTTCTTCCTTTTTCTATTATGAAAAGAAAAAATAATCAAACCTATTTTGAGGTATATTGGCAGCAGGTATGGCAGGGAATGGTTAAAAATTTCCATTATAAGATACTAATGAAAAGTTTTGGGAAAAACGATGGCTCATTGGATCTCAAAGAGGTAATAAAATCTGAAGATGAGGATATACAAAAACATTTTGAACTGTTGCAATTAGACATGCTGGATAGGGTATATCTGCCATATATGAAGAAAGAATTTAGGTGGACGAATGCTGAAAAAAGATATATATTAAGCAAAATATCAGAAAGCGAACAAGACTATTATCCATGGCAGATTAAACAATTTGTTAACGACATACGTCAAATTAATAAAAAGAATTAACCTATGAAGGGATTAATTTTAACCGAAGGTTCCGGTATACGTTTATATCCATTGACCAGAGTAACATCGAAGCAGTTGCTCTCGATTTATGACAAGCCGACGATTTATTATCCGATGTCTGTACTTATGAATGCAGGCATTCGGGATATTCTGATTATTTCAACGCTGGCAGATACACCACGTTTTGAGGAGCTGCCGGGTAATGGACACCAGTTTGGCGTGAATCTGACTTATGCTGAGCAGCTATCACCAGATGGATTGGCGCCGGCGTTTATCATTGGTGATGAGTCTGTGGCAATGGTATTCTTTGCTGGACATGACTTGAAAGCCTTGATTTAACTGGCTTTTGAAACTATGCGCTTACGAAAAAACTTGCAAAATTTGTCTTTTCGTGTAGAATATTTTTATAAATATACCAAAGGGGATGTGTATATTATGGGGATGGGGCATATTCTATATTGATTATATTTCTATGATTATTTTTGTTCTATGTATTTAAGTTTCTAAGTGTGGTTAGTTATTTCGTGATAGTAGTCGATTCCCATTTGGTTGTTGAACAGGATGAATAGTAATTTGATTTGATAAGGTAGGAAAGGATAGGTTTTTATGGCTGGAGAAATGAAAGATGAAGCAATTAATACATTGCTTGATGGTATAAAAAAGAAAGTAGCAGAAGTAAAGGAAGAACATAAATGGAAAGAACTGTTTGTTAGTACAGGTGATTTTTTCATTGAGAATCCGGATAACCAGACAAATTTTGAGAATGATTTATACACAGTTTTTTCTAGCGATAATATGAGAAAACTTGCAGAAAAACTTAAAAGAAAAAAAGGATATGATTTTCCGGTTCTGCTCGAAAATGAATTGTATAATTTGCTGGTGGTGCAGTACGATATATCGCCAGATCAAGCGCAGGTGTATATTCACCATTGTATAGAGATTATTGTTGACTATTTAGAAAAAAACGATTCTCAAAAGGCGTTGGAAATACATCTGGGAAAATGGAAGCGGGAACTGGATGAGAAATATTCAAATCTGGAAAAACAACTGAAGGCAATCGCTGATCAAATCACGGAATTAAAAAGTCATAATATTACATGTTACTCAATATCAGATATAGATATTCAGATTCGGAGAGAGTCTCTGTATAAAGGTATGAGCCTAGACTTTTATGAAGTAGATGATGATCAGTTTGAAGAAGAGTTTCAAGGCAGGCTGTCTGACGAACGGATATATGTGGAAGGAAATTCAAGAGAAGAAACAACACGGCGAATATTAAACTGTATACAGCAAACTGTGAATGATCGGGTTACATTGATAATCAAGGAAGAATCTGAATGGAAACGGCTGCAAGAGTCAGGAGTTACAGGGAAAATATTGGTTCCATATTTTTATGCAGAACAGATAGCTGCTATTCCTGATAACACAAACGTATTTATATATAATACGGATGAACCATGCTACATCAGAGATAGGCTGAAATTAAGAAGAAGAACAAAAAAGAATATTGTACATGCGTTAACAGAAATAGGTATAGAGTATAATCAGGCATATAATATGGTTGAAAATACGCACGGATTATATCAACCGTTAAAGAAAAAATTGTTTAGTGGTGCTGTGCATAATGCTCCAGAATGGGTAACCAATCGTTCGGATGTTATAGTGGCAGCATTGTTGTGTGGGAAATGGACGGATGCCTTTGGGGATAAGTTGATCTTTGGAGAATTGGCAGGGAAACCTTACGATGAATGCATGAAAGAGTTAGATAAATATATGCATAAAGAAAATCCATTCATTGTAGATAATAAAGGGCATCATTCAAAGAATAAGCAGTTGGCAAGTGTTGAAGATGCATGGGAGGAGCTTGATGATTTTATATCGGATGAGATGTGGGGGAAATTTACTGATTTATTTTATGAAGTCCTGATTGAATCGGAACCGATTTTTGAGTATCCTTTTGAAAAACATTTTGAAGCGTCAATCTATGCCGAAAAACCTGACTGGTCACCTGCGTTGAAAAAAGGGATGATTCGAACGCTTATTATGCGTGCGTATTATAGGAATCATGAAGAAAATCAAAGTCAGGTTGATTATATTGTGTCCAAAGTACTTAATACCATTGATACGAAGGAAAAATGGGGATACATATCGCAATATTTAACTGATCTGTGCGAAGCTTCGCCGAAGAGTGTCCTGGAAAAACTGGAAAATGAAATGCGGAAACCAGAAGGACTAATGGAGTTATTTGCAGGAAATGATGGGGATTTTATCACCGCACGTAATTATTATACAAATGTTTTATGGGCGGTTGAGCAGCTTGTGCAACAGAAAAGGTATGTTGTGCGTGCAGTAGACTGGTTATGGAAAGCTGATTCCTATAATATAAAGTATAGCATCAGCAATAGCCCAAAGAGTGTGCTGGAGGTAATCTTCTGTGCATGGCTTAATGAAAGCGCTCTGTCAGTTGACCAGAAAATAGAACAGGCGAGGAATGCGATTGAAAAATATCCAAATGCATGGAATATTATTGCGTCCAAATTGCCAAATAGATCAAGCTCGATTTGTTCAACCTTGAACAGCCCGGTTTATAGAAAGGTGGATGAACCAGATCCGTTATATACAAATGATGTAAGAAAAACATACATTGCATATTTGGATATGTGTGCTGGATTTGCAAAGCAAAATGCTGAGAGATGGATAAAGCTACTTCAACATATTGATTCGTACGATAAAGCAATTCAAACTAGAATATTTGATAGCATGATCGGCGATTGCATACAGATGTCGGATGTAGAAAAGATAAAGATAAAGAATAAAATTCGTTACAAAATTTACAGACATAGACGGTTTTGTGATGCTGATTGGAGTATGCCTGAGGATGAAGTAAGTCAATATGAGAAGTTCATGAATAAAATTGTAATTGAGGATAAGGTATATGAATATCTGTATATCTTTGTCCCTAAATATGAGTTTCCGTTATTAAATCCGTTTCCGTACAAGATGGATCATGATGATCTGGAGGAAAGGAACGAAGAGTTACGTGAGAAAGAAATCAAACAAAAGATAGATCAATTTAAAAGAAATAAATATTCTTTGGACAAATTAATATACATGGTTCTTAAGGAGAATGATAATACTTTAGGGGAAGTATTAGCAGGGTATTATTGTAATGAAGAATTTGATGAAGATGTTTTTGACAAGCTTCTCAAAGCAGATAAAGAAGGAAAGTCTGCCTTCGAGTATGTGGGATATTTGTACAGATTGGGAAAGGCTGATTTGGGAGAAATAATAAACAGGGTAAAATCGCACATAGACAATAAAAATCTTGTCGCAAATTTGATTGCATTGCAAGAAATAGAAGATGGACAAACTGCTCTTATATTTCAACAAGATGATGAAATAAAGAATTTATATTGGAAAAATCATAGATGTCGTGTGTCTGGTGAGATAGCACATGACACGTTTATCAGGCTGTTTGGAGAGATCAAGAAGTTTGGAACTTTGCATACTTATTTAGAGTTGTTATACGATACGAGCGAAAAAATAACAGACGAAGAATTGTTCGATGCATTGTTGGATGCAACCCAGATAGATCCAAATGGTTTTGGTTCTATGACACAGTATTATCTTGAGGAGTTGTTGAAAAGGGTACAAAATCGATTCGTTAACGACAAGGAGAAGTGTGCGCAATTGGTACACCTTGAGTGGATGTTTAGGAATGTTCTTGAGTGGGAAGATATGAGATGCACTCAAAAATTTATGAAAGATGATCCGTCATTCTATGCGGAATTAGTCTGTATTTTATATCGAACAGATGATAATGAACCTGTAGATGAAGAGAGAAGAAAACTTGCAAATAATGTATATGAAGGGTTTGAAAAGGCAAAGTTTTGTCCTGCTGAAAATGATGGATACGTTATATATCAGGAATTGAAAAATTGGGTTACCAAATTTTATGATTTGCTATGCAGACAAAATCGGCAGCAACGGTTTGAAAGTTTAATTGGAAGGTTATTACCATATTCGCCAATAGGATGGGATGGGTATAGTCCTTGTGAAGCCGTGCGTAAGATTATTGAGGAATATGATACGGGAGACTTGAAAAGGTCGTATGTGATCACAGAGGAAAGTAAAAGAGGCGTTTACACAGTAGATGCCGGAAAGCCAGAATTGGAAATTAGTGATCGATATCGGAAGAACGCCGAAGGCATACGGGAAAAATATCCTAAAACCGCGGAAATCTATTATGCACTAAGTGATGCCTACAAGCGTCAGGCAGACTACGAAAGAAGGTGTGCAGAGGATGAGTGGTGAAAAAATATATAAAGGTGAAAAATATTGCTTTACAAGAGGTGAAAAACCACTTGGACGAGGAGGAAACGGAACGGTATATGATGTCTGTATTGTAGGGGACAATTTAGGTTGCCCAGCAGTAGCAAAATTTTTCACCTTTACAGGAAAGGGTGCAGAGAAAAGATATAAAAGATTTATAAATGAGATTGCTGTAATGGCGGAGTTAAATGATGTTGAGGGTATAATGCCTATTATTGATAAAAATTGTCCGGAATATGTACAAAAAAACATGAAAGAAGCATGGTATCTGATGCCCAAGGCGGAAGGTTATAGGGTGTCAAAAACATCAGATGTATATGAAAAAATATCTGACATGTTACAACTTGCAAAAATAATACAGAAGCTACATATTTCAAAGGGTGCACATAGAGATATAAAACCGGAAAACATTTTAATATTAGATGGAAAAATTGTGTTGTCTGATTTTGGGTTGTATTGGAGAATGGATAGTGATAGATATACAAAATTAAATGAGGCGGTTGGACCCCATAAAATTATGCCTCCTGAATTGGAACGTGTTCATTCTGGATTAAAATTGGATTATAGACCATCTGATGTTTATTTATTTTCGAAGGTTTTGTGGATGACACTAAAGGAAGACAATATAGGATATCGAGGCAAATATCAGCGAGGAGATATGCAGATATGCTTAAATAAAGAAAAATATCGAGAGGTAAAAACATTTGAGCCAATTCATAGATTGATGGAAGAAGCAACCTGTGATGATATGTTACAGCGAATTGCAATAGACAAATGTATTGAATATTTAGAAGAACAGTTGGATATTATAGATGGAAAACAAAATACTCGTGAGTCGAAAGCGGTTCTTGACCGATTATTATATGATGAATATACAAAGGAATTTATAGCAAGTAAGAAACCCAAAATAATGATATACGAGGCTGGAGGTCCCATATATAAATTACTAAAAGAAATCTTCCCGTGTTCGGATATTTATGTAAAATTAAGAGATGTTGAAAAGGAAATTCGCATTAACATATCGTCCTTTTTGTATCAAGAATCCAGAGGCGGTAAATTTGTTTACTACAATAATGGAAGAAAGATAAAGGAGTATGTGTTTGTTATTAAAAGAATGATTTTCCAAGAAAATGATTCTAAATTAATTTTTGAATTGAAAGATATTAATATGCAAGATCAGGGCTTTATGCCGTTTTCGAAAACGATTCAGGGGATTGATGAATATAAGAATATTTATTTTTCGTCGAAAGAAACGATTGTTGTGCAAAGGCGGGGCGAAGAAAGAGATAAAGATAGAGAGAACTGAATATAATTTATGTGTTGTTATGCAAATTATAGTGTAAAAAGATTTAATAGAGTAATTTAAGAGTATTTATATTATGTTAACAGAAAAAGTGTTTGATTTTGTATGAACTGATAAGAAAAGAGAGTAGATGTAGATATGATACGAAATTGTATGCTGGAAATAATTATACATATGTCAGCACTGTTATGTGCGTGGAAACCGAAAAATAAAATTTGGCATATAGTAAGTGAATGCATATATGGAGCCGCAATATTAGCGTTTCCTATAATAATTGTATCATTTTTTGTGTTGGTGATTCGTGAAAACAGTAATGTCGATTTATTTTCTGTAGTATGTTGGGTAGCGTACCTTTTGTATGGTGTATTTATTTATCTAGTTATCTCGAATAACAAGGCAGAAAAGGCAATAGAAGATTACCTATTATTGGGGGCGTTGTATATTTCCGAGTATATTAATGATAAATCTCGATTTGATAGACGTAAGAGAATATTGATAGTTGAAATTATTCACTTTATGTTTTTGTTTATGGCATTACTTTTTGGAATAGGCTCTCTATTAAAAACACTAAAATTATTGTCGTGGGATAATTTTATGATTGCGTTTATAATAAGTTTATTTTTAGCATATGTCTTATTTGTGTACGGTAAACGTGAAGAAGATATACAGCAAAGAAGAAAGTCAACCTTAGGAATATTCATATCTTTGATTTGGGTAATTATTGTCTGCATAAGAATAAATCATTATTGGTCAGACGTTTCTCAGATAGGGTTAGAGGATATTTTGATTTTAATTTTTAGTGCTGTATTTACAATCCCTACAATGTATGAATGGGTGAAGAACATTCCTGCGAAATTGGTGGAACCATATTCAAAAGAAGTTCACGACCAAAGAGATGAAATTATAAATAAATATGTCTGTAAAATAGAAAAATATAGGAAACTGAAAGTAAAAATTATTAAAGAATCAAAAGGGCTAAAGAAGAGTATAGTTTATAAATGGAAGAAAAAAGAAAGAAAACAAAAAATAATGTTTTTTCTGTATTCGATTTTTATGGCTGGTGTTATGTTTGCTATGATATGGATAATAATGAAATCGAATATCGTTGGGGATGCAGTGTTTTTGAAGGGGAAAACATGGTATGGTAATTTGAGTTATGGATCACAACAACTCATTGATAAAATATTTTTTGCCACAATTTTGTTAAGCATAATGATATGGATGTTATTTAGAACCCCGAGAATTTATAACTCAAAGGAAAAAACAGTGGAAAAAATAAAATGTGTTATTGACCTAAGCATTATTGAATTTTTGTTAGGGTATGCATTAGGGGGTATTTTGGTATTAAAAAGTTAAAAGTATGGTGTACATAAAGAAAGATAGAAATCTATGGTGATGTTTTGACATAAAAATAGAAAGGAAATATACATATGGAAATAAACGCAAAATTGTTTAAGATTGCTTATAAAAAGTTAAAGTCGAGTTTATATTATGATAAAACGCAAACGATATTACGAGATAAGTTAGTAAATTTTGAATCAATTTGTACCAATGTTGACCACTATCTTGAAGAATTATCAGAAATATTTTTATCTGAAGATACTAGAGGGGAGATGTTTGAGAAAATACTTTCAAGTATTTCTTTTCATGCATTTCCGAAGAAAATATTGCCTGAGCAATCAGTTATGATTAAGAATTATGCACAAAAAAATATTGGAATTGTAGATAATCAGTATTTTATAGATATGGATATTTGTGGACATATATTAGGTGTTTTATGGTTACTGTTGATTGGATATAAAGTAGATGAAAATATGTATGAGCATTCATATGGAAATCGAATTCGTAAGAATTTATATAATGAGTTTAGTGCGGATCCCACATATTCACCATATTTATTTGAACCATATTTCCAGCAGTATGAAGGGTGGAGAGATACTGCCATGAATGAGGCTATGCAGCATTTACATGCTGGACAAGACGTGGTTATTCTTACATTGGATTTTAAAAGATTTTATTATTCTGTTGATGTGACAGAGACTCTTTTTCAAGAAATGTATAATGATGTAATGGATGAATTTGATACAGAAAATTCTGTGTTAATAGAGTTGCATCAGTTTATGTTTCAAATTATAAAGAGGTATTCGGTGTGTTTTACAGAATTTGAAAATCGTAATATACTTCCAATTGGATTTTTGCCATCTAATGTTTTAGCAAATTACGCGCTTCGAAATTTTGATAAGGCTATAGCAGATGGATGGAATCCTATTTATTATGGAAGATATGTTGATGATGTAATAATTGTTGATAAAGTTGAATCCAATAGTGACTTATGCAAAAAGGCAAAGGCAAATGATTTGGATGCAAATGATATTATTGGCTATTTTTTACAGAGATGTTCGGGATGGAAAGGATTAAATGGAATACCTTGTCAAAATGGCATAAAATATGCATTGTTGCAACAAGAACAAGAAACGGATAATACTTTTAGATATGTATTAAATAAATTATATAACCCAACTGCGTATGACTTATCGAAAATAGTTATTCAAAATGATAAAGTTAAAATTTTTTATTTTAAAGAGGGAGAATCAGATGCATTAATTACCTGTTTTAGAGAGAATATTGCTAAGAATAAAAGTGAATTTCGACATATGCCAGAAGATGAAGCCATTTTTCAAAAGGATGATTATAGTAAAATTTATGATTTGAAAAATAATGAAACGCTTAATAAATTTAGAGGAATATCTGGAATTTCAATAGATAAGTATGAATTATCTAAATTATTAGGAAAACATCTTCGCATTGGAGGTTTGATTAAGGATGTGCGGGAAACTGGATTTGAAAGACATATTTCAAAAATATTTAATTCCAGGGTTATTATAGAAAATTATACAGTTTGGGAAAAAATAGTTGAAGTTTTAGTTATTAATGAATCATGGGAACCACTGAAGGTTGTTATAAAAAATATTGTAGAAGCAATCAATTCTTTAGACTATCAAAATGCCGATATGCTTGTTATAGTAAAGAATACGATGAAACTGTATTTATATGCTACACTTAGTAGGTGTTTGGCTCTGGTATGGGGGACGGAAATAAAGGAGATTATCAAAGCGGTATGCCGAGAGTGTATAAACTATGTTAATGATAGAGAGACGTGCATTTGCTATTTGTCAGAAGAACATCGGAAATCTTATTGTGAAACGAGGATGATTGACAAATCAGTAATGCCTATATTTCAGGATATGTTGGATATGGACACAATATATACAACAGAGGAGACACTTAATTTGTGTTGTTTTCAACAAACGCTAAAATATAGTAAATATGATTGGGGAGAGAATACATATGTATACTATCCATATTTAGTTACAATGTATGATTTTTCAATGATTTCTTGTATAGAGCAGTTAAATGCAACACAGAATCAATTTGATGATATGAAGAGTATATATAAGAGCCAGATTGACAATTATGTAAAAAGCAATTATGCGATTTCAGATAATGCGAGAATAATTCGGCAGATCATATATGTTGAGAAATTTAAGGATAAAGATGCATATTTGGTACAGATTAATAATTCTAAGAAAAATCGTTTAAAATTAGCAATTGCAAATGTTAGATTGGATCATGATAATTTTAAGAAAGTCGTAATAGATGATCCCAATAGAAGCTATCAGAGATATAAAGATTTATCTAAAATAATTAATGCTGCAATAGATGAGAATGCGGATATGCTTATTATGCCAGAGGCTTATGTTCCGTTTGAGTGGTTAGCTACGGTTGCAAGAACCTGTGCCAGAAATAATCTTGCAGTTGTAACTGGAATTGAACATATTAAGCAGGGCAATCAGGTTTTTAATTTAACAGCAGTTATTTTGCCATATGAAGATTTAGAAAATAAAAGTGCATTGATTTCATTTCATTTAAAAAAGCATTATGCTCCAATAGAAAAGCAAGAAATAAATGGATATAGATTGAAAGAGGTAACTGGAAAACATTATGAATTATATCAATGGCACGATTGTTATTTCCCTGTTTATTGTTGCTATGAATTAACGTCTATTGTGGAAAGAGCGATGTTTCAATCATATGCGGATTTTCTGGTAGCTATTGAATGGAATAGAGATGTAAATTATTATAGTAATATATTAGAATCGTTAAGCAGAGATATTCATTGCTATTGTGTTCAGGTTAATTCGTCTAATTATGGGGATAGTAGAATAACCATGCCGTCTAAGACAGAAGAGAAAGATATTATGAGAACCAAAGGAGGAAAGAATAGTACTATATTGGTGGATGAAATTGATATCAAAAAGATTAGGGAATTTCAACTAAAAGACTATAATTTACAAATGAAAGATAAGGGATTCAAGACGACACCGCCTGGATTTGATCACAAAATTGTGTTGGATAAAATAAGGGGAGAGAAATTAAAATAAAGAATATTAAAGACATTTCTTGACTTGCAATAATTATATATATATGTACAATATAAATAGTGGTTATCACAAAGATACAAATAAGTCGTAATATAAAATTATTGAGAAATAACAAGCTAACAGAAAGAGAGAAAAATTTATGAAGGGAATTATTTTAGCCGGAGGTTCCGGTACACGTTTATATCCATTGACCAGAGTAACATCGAAGCAGTTGCTCCCGATCTATGACAAGCCGATGATCTATTATCCGATGTCTGTACTTATGAATGCAGGCATCCGGGATATTCTGATTATTTCAACGCCGGCAGATACACCACGTTTTGAGGAACTGCTGGGAGATGGACACCAGTTTGGTGTGAATCTGACTTATGCAGTGCAGCCATCACCAGATGGACTGGCGCAGGCGTTTATCATTGGTGCGGATTTCATTGGTGATGATTCTGTGGCAATGGTATTGGGCGATAATATTTTTGCTGGACATGGTTTGAAGAAGCGCCTGAAAGCGGCTGTGGAGAATGCAGAGAGTGGAAAGGGTGCTACTGTATTTGGTTATTATGTAGATGATCCGGAGCGTTTTGGTATTGTAGAGTTTGATCGGGATGGAAAGGCAATCTCGATTGAAGAGAAGCCTGCACAGCCGAAGAGCAATTACTGTGTAACTGGTCTTTATTTCTATGATAATCATGTTGTAGAGTATGCGAAGAATCTGAAACCGTCTGCACGTGGAGAGCTGGAGATTACTGATTTGAACCGGATTTATCTGGAGAAGGGAAATCTGAATGTAGAATTGCTTGGACAGGGCTTTACATGGCTGGATACAGGTACACATGAGAGCCTGGTTGATGCAACGAACTTCGTAAAGACGATGGAGACGCATCAGCATCGTAAGATCGCGTGTCTGGAAGAGATCGCATATCTGAATGGTTGGATTAGCAAGGAAGAGGTACTGGAAGTGTACGAGCTTCTGAAGAAGAATCAGTATGGACAGTACTTGAAAGATGTTTTGGATGGAAAATATCTGGATGCGTTGAGATAAATATGAGTATTGAAAACGGGGTGTAGCGCATAAGTAAAGGAGAGGGTTGCATGAAAAGAGGAAAGAAACTATTTACGTATTTGCTTGTGCTCGTGATGCTGCTGGTAAATACTGTGACTGGAGTTGCCGCGGAATTGGACGAGCCGTTGCAGGAGGCAACGCAGATTGTTCATGAGGATGGAAGCGGACTGCTGTCGGAGGGTGGTTTGCTGGAAGCAGGCGATGCGGTTGCGGACAGTAGTTATGACCATTCGCATGATGCAGCGATTGTGGCTGCGATGGAGAAGCTGCAGGATACCATAGATGTGACAGGCTATGGATTGACAACAACCAATGTGGAAGATGTTATACACGGTATTTTGAACATGAATCCACAGTTGTTTTATGTATCGGGTGGATTCAGATATTACAGTGACAGCCAAAGTAATGTTACAGAATTGCTCATTACATATAATTATACGAAAACCCAGATTACTTCTATGAAAGCGGAGATCGATGCAGAAGTTGCGAAGATGGAAGCTGCGATTGATACAACTGGACTGAGTGATGTGGAGATTGCACTTGCATATCATGATTACCTTGCGACAGATGTAGCATATGATTATGAGAATTATTTATCGAGTTCTTTGTCGAGCGATGATTATACTATCTATGGCACACTTGTTAAGAAGAAAGCGGTTTGCCAGGGATATGCACTGACGTTCATGTATCTGATGAAACGCCAGAATATTGTCTGCGGTTATGTTTCAAGTGAGGCTGCAAATCATGCGTGGAATGCCGTATATCTGAACAATCAGTGGTATCACATGGATGCCACATGGGATGATCCGACATGGGACAATCTCGGAAGGGTGAAGCATACGTATTTTATGATTTCGGATGCAACCTTGTTGTCTTTGGATAGCGATCGGACGGATTATGTAACGAGTGTTCCGTATGGCTATACCTATACCAAAGCAACTGACAGCCGCTATGAGAGTGGATTCTGGAGTGGTGTGCAGACATATATGTATCCATACAATGGAAACTGGTATTATCTGGATGGATCATACGTGGCAGCAGAAAAGAGCGCGAAATATCAGCTTTCTAAATATAATTATGCAAGCCGGACAACTACCTGTTTATATGGTCCGGAATATGCAAGGTGGTGGATTACAGACAATCGTGTGTGGGCATCTTATTGCGGACGTATGGCGGCACGAAATGGTGTGATTTATTTCTCAACACCGACGACGATTGAACAGTATAGCATTTCAACTGGAGCAAGAAAGACGATATATACACTGCCATCGGACACTGCAAAGGGAACTCACATATTTGGACTTGGATTTATAGATGATGATCTATATTATGTGATTGCGGATACAGCGAATTATGAAGGACAGGAAACCTATAATAAGGTAAATCTTTGCACTTCTCATGTATATGGAGCGGTGCAGACAATCAATCCAACGTATGAGCAGGCGGGAAAGAAATATCATGTTTGTAAAACATGTGGATATAGTGAAGACATAGAAAATCTCCCGAAACTGGTTAAGGTGTCGACAATTACGATTGTAGGTGGCAAGAAATCCATGACGGTGGGAGAGTCATATACGGTTGAGGCTGTGCGTGTGGTACCGGATAACGCTACTAATAAGGAGGTCACTTGGTCTTCTTCCAATCCAAGTGTTGCATCCATAGATACGAATGGAACAGTGACAGCAAAGGCGGCAGGTACAGCGACAATCACAGCAACGGCAAAGGATGGGCAGGGAGCCAAGGATTCTTTTGTTATGACAGTGAAGAAGGCCGATTCTTCAGAAACACCGGATCCGGATCCAAATCCGAATCCAGATCCGACACCAAACCCAGATCCAACGCCAACGCCGAACCCAACACCAACACCAGATCCAACACCAACACCAGATCCAACACCAAGTCAGCCGGTTACACCAGCTGTAACCGTGCGGTATACAACCCATGTGCAGACGTTTGGCTGGCAGGGAAATGAGAATGATGCAAAGACATGGTTTACAAATGGTGCGATGGCGGGAACGAGCGGAAAAGCGAAGCGCTTGGAAGGTATCAAGATTCGTGTGACGGGCAATGATAATCTGGGAATCCAGTATACAACACATTGCCAGAGTTATGGCTGGTTGCCGTGGTCTGCCAATGGTGAGATGAACGGAACGGAGGGCGAGGCAAAACGTCTCGAAGCAATCAAGATTCAGCTGACAGGCTCGGATGCAGGTAAATACGATGTATATTATCGCGTGCATGCGCAAAGCTACGGTTGGCTCGGCTGGGTGAAGAATGGCGCACCATCAGGAACAGCCGGTTATGCAAAACGTCTGGAGGGAATCCAGATTGTGGTTGTAAAGAAAGGTGCTTCCTTCAATACGAGAATGGGAAATATCAATTCCGCATATGCGCTTGGCTATTATGCGAAGGCGGGTACGTCTCCGGTTGTAAATGCAAAGAATACATCCAATGCCGATCCGCAGATTGCAGGTGAAGCACAGACAAACGTGACCTACCGTACCCATGTGCAGAGCTACGGCTGGCAGGCATGGAAGTACAATGGTCAGATGAGTGGTACAAGTGGTCAGGCAAAGCGGCTGGAGGGTATCAATATCCGTCTTTCTAACCAGCAGTACAGCGGAGACATCGTGTATACAACACATGTACAGAGCTATGGCTGGCAAGGAAATGAGAATAATCAGTCAACGTGGCGGAAGAATGGCGTGATGAGTGGTACGAGTGGCGAGGCAAAACGTCTCGAAGCAATCCGGATCAATTTGACCGGTGAGATGGCAAAGCATTATGACATTTACTATCGTGTGCATGCACAGTCATTTGGCTGGCTTGATTGGGCGAAGAATGGTGCACCATCCGGTACAGCCGGTTATGCAAAGCGTCTGGAAGGCATTCAGATCATTTTAGTTCCAAAGGGACAGCCGGCGCCGGCGAAAAATTACGGTGGCATTACTTCGGTTCGCGCATCGTATATTGCAAAATAAACATACATAAGATCCCCTCAGCATACATTTTGCTGAGGGGATTTTTTGCGTTGGAGGAGCGATGGATAGCCTGTATGGTTCGGCGTGTGGCGCCTATATATATGATGAGGATGTGCTTGATTTCCTTGTGAAATACGACAACAATCTGGCGGGGGAGATGCAGATCCTACAGCCGGACTGCAGAACGATCATTAACAGTCAGTTCCTTGTGGCGTATCGTAGTGTCTATGATGCGGCTGGAGCAGCACTCTCGGCAGATACACTGTTTCGGTTAGGTTATGACCGGATACCGAAATGCTTTGGACTGATGGATACCTCGGCATTGCAGGGGATTGGTATTGGGGCAGTCCAGACGGTGCCGGGGTTGTCGCTTTCGGGAAAAGATGTGCTGGTCGGGTTTATTGATACAGGTATCGACTTTGCGAATCCACTGTTCCGCAGAGCCGACGGTACATGCCGGGTGACGGCAATCTGGGATCAGACACAGACGGCATATGAAGCGGGTGAACCCAATATGTCTGTACAGAGCGGGGAGATCGATA
>UMLR01034870.1_pt1 | contig 17567 bp, 16 predicted proteins | sample 1966741 | NCBI WGS metagenome assembly UMLR01 (sample SAMEA4836207, study PRJEB28245) | human gut metagenome | biome: gut microbiome; material: fecal sample | place: Denmark | collected 2008 | reverse complement strand
ATCCTATCGCTATGGAGCAGGGTCTTACCTTCGCTATCCGTGAAGGTGGTAGAACCGTTGGTTCTGGTCGTGTAGCTACCATCATTGAGTAATTGTGCGTTAGCAATGAGAAGCATTAAATAAGTGTAAAATAGTCCAGAGCAAGCTTGCTTGCTTCTGGGCTTTTTTATGCTTATGGGAATGCGGCGAATGCCGCATTCATCGAGGAAACACGCAGTGTTTTCGAGATATGCTTCTCATAAATTTACAGCCCTTTGTTTACAAGGGGTTGAGCCTTTTTGCTTGGGGTGATGTTATATGTGTTTGGAATGAGTAAGTTCTTTTATAGAGTGTTAGATATAAAGTGGTTGTATCTTCAAATAAAAATTGGTTGACAAAAATGACTACTGATAGTAGACTATACATAAACGACTACACACAGTAGACGAAAGGGGTGATCATATGAGTGAAATAAGATTAGGAGCAGTAGAGTCCAAGTTTGCAGATATCATATGGAATAATGAACCATTGCGACCAGTAGAATTGGAGAAACTCGCGGAAGCTGAATTGAATTGGAAGCGGACGACTACTTTAACCATTTTAAAAAGGCTATGTGAGAGAGGAATTTTTCAAAACAAAGATCGAATTATTACTTCCTTAATCAGTAGAGAAGAGTTTTATGCTCTCCAAAGTGAAAAGTTTGTTAATGATACTTTTGAAGGTTCGTTACCGGCTTTTTTGACTGCATTCGGTTCCAGAAAGAAGTTATCGGATAAGGAAGTGGAAGAATTGAAAAAGGTGATAGATAGTATGAGGAGGTGAGTGGATGGATTGGTATGAATTATTACCGAAGATTTTGAATATGAGTCTTACAGCAAGCGTTATCATTGTTACGGTGATTATACTTAGATTGTTGTTGAAACGGGCGCCCAAGGTATATTCCTATATGTTATGGTCGGTAGTATTGTTTCGTTTGCTTTGCCCTATCACCATAAATACACCATTGTCGGTATTGAGGTTATTTGATACCCCAATTGTGGAAACAACTGATAGTGTGAGTCAGATTACATATATTCCGACTAATATTGTTCATACAGGGAAGCCTGAAGTGACATTACCCGTTCCAGTATTGGATAATATGATAAATAATGTGTTGCCGCAAGGAGAGGAACAACTTGTGGCAGACCCTTTGGAGGCACCCGTCAGTATTGCAACCTATATATGGCTGGCCGGAATTGTGGTCGTGATAGGCGTTAGTATGATTTCTTATGCTAAGTTAAAAAAGAGTCTGGTTGGAGCTGTACGGGTAAAGGATAATATTTATGTTGCGGATTACATTACCACTCCTTTTGTTCTTGGCATATTCAGACCGCATATTTATTTGTTATCTTCATTAAGCGAACAGGAACAGGAGTATATTCTAAAACATGAGCAATATCATATTCGCAGAGGGGACCATATTTTTAAATTGCTTGCCTATGTAGCCCTTTGCCTACACTGGTTTAATCCATTGGTTTGGCTAGCCTTTCTATTATTTAGCAAGGACATGGAAATGAGTTGTGATGAGGCGGTTGTCAAAAAACTTGGGGAAGATGTACGAGCAGATTATTCTGCTTCTTTACTGAATTTAGCAACAGATAATGCTATTATGTTTGGAATGCCACTTGCATTTGGTGAGGTGGACACCAAAGGACGCATCAAAAACCTGGCAGCGTGGAAGAAACCTACTTTTTGGGTTACCATAGGGGCAATTTTGATATGCATTGTTGGAATTGTGATATGCATATCCAATCCAAAGGAAGAAAATTTGTATGCACCGGAACCTTTTGGTCATAGCTACAGGGTGGAAGAGATTTTCTTCATAGATGCCCGTTATTCCTCCGCAATCACACCGGAAACAGCGCCCAGATATCAGTTTACTTCAGATTATGCTATGTTTGTATCCGGAGATGTATTGGATGATAAGAGTACAACGGAGTGGGTGCAACAGGTGGGGAATTTTGAAGAGGTAGAGATTACAGCTGAAAATTTTGATAACCATTTTAATATGACAGGGTTCACTATTTCAAATGATACCTGGTCCAAATTCAGAAGTGAAATAAATAAGGCATGGCGGATAAATGCGGATAATAGTTTTTACTATTTTCTGCAGAACCAAGATGGCAGTGTATATCTGACTTACGGATATGATATAGATAATAGTACGAATATATTGGAGGAAGGCTCACACATCCGTTTCCTGTTTAGATTGGAACGCACAGATATTTTAAGTTGCAATGCCGTTAGTGCAGATTACAATGCTTATATTGAGCCTGCCTATTATTCAAGTGGCTATGAAGGGGAGTATGATGATTTATATTCCAATCCTATAAATAATTCCGGTAAGCTGATATTTACAGTGGATGGTGGTACAGATACGGATATTTTGGTTGTTAATGAGGAGTATCATAAATACACATCGGAAGAAGTAATTGTAGAAAGAGAAACTTATGAGCTGGAATGTAATCCACAGGGAAAGTTTGAGTTGGAGGTTTCTGTTCGAGGCGATGAACGTGATGAGGCAATCTATTCCATTTATGTTCGTGGAAAATCCGGATTCTATGTAATGAAGATAGATTTTCAGACAAGTGAAGGCGCAGTGGAAATTGATAGGTCGGAAACGCCGGAAGTTGAAAATATAGTGGACAAGACGGATTCCTTAGATACAGCCATATTAAAAGCTATTGTTGAACATACCGCATCCGATTATCCGGTTGGTGCCTATCATTGTGCCAGCTTTGTAGAGTTGCATAGGGAGGAATTATGCGGAGTGTCTATTGCTGGTGGGAATGTGTCGAAAGAGTTGATAACGGTATACGGAATGGCATTGGAACAGTCATTTTTTTATTCGGAAGGTAAGTTAAATCAAGTCGGTGGAAGCCATATGCCGGTGGTCATTACTTTTGAAGTGGCAGATAACACATATAAGGTGACTGATTTTTGGGTTCCCGGAGATGGAAGTTATTATGTATCGGATATTAGGGACAAATTTCCGGATGAAATTGAAGAAGATGCTCTGGATACGCAGAAATATGTGGTGGCTCAAATACAAGAGTGTTATAGTAGAGCGGTTCAGTATTATCAGATAGATACAGAAGCCGTTATAGACGAATTATTTGATACAATTGAATCATCTCCGGCAACCTCATCGAATCCAGCAGATTATATTGATGCACATTCTTTGGAATACAGAGAACTTACGTATTATGGACAATACAGTTTAAGCTATATCTTTCATAAATTTATGGAAGGAGAGCAGACCGAATTGCGTGGTCAATTGATGAAGATACTTTTAGATGATTTGGCCCCAGAAGCAAAGCTTCGATTATATGCAGAAACCGGACAAGAGTACTTTGATGAATGGGCAAAGGGTGCAGTGCAGGTATTGGAACAACATGATATGGATTGGATAAAAGAAAATCAACCCGCAATGTGGATTTATTTGCAGATGGTCGAGTAAAAGATGACGAGAACAGCTTCGTTACAGTGTGACGAGGCTGTTTTTGTTAGTTGTAGTCGTTTTTTGTAGATGTTATAATTAGAAAGTATGAAATATAGAAGAAAACTACGATATAAAATGGAGAGTTTGGGATATAAATGGTAGGAATATATTTTAGTGGCACTGGCAATTCCAGATATGCAGCAGAATTGTTTTGCAAGGAATATGATGAAGCGACTAAAGCATTTTCATTAGAAGACGATAATATTACCCAGGTTGTGAAAAACGAAGAAATGCTTGTATTTGCCTGTCCGGTGCAATATAGTACTGTGCCGAAAATACTGCGTGATTTTATAATTGAAAATAAAGAACTGTGGGACAGTAATAAGGTTTTTATTATTGCCACGATGGGATTGTTTAATGGTGATGGTGCAGGCATTCTTGGGCGACTTTTGCAGAAATACGGAGCAGAAATACTAGGTGGTTTGCATCTAAAAATGCCGGATAGCATAGGTGATGAAAAAGTGTTGAAGCGTCCGTTGGAAAAGAATAAGGAGCTTGTGAAGAAAGCGGAGCAGAAGATTAACAAGTCGGTTCAGCTTTTGAAATCAGGGAAACCAACCCAGGAGGGAATTGGTGTATTATATCGCATGGCGGGTATCTTTGGACAAAGACTGTATTTTGGACATAAGACAAAGAATTATTCTAATAAACTGCGTGTAGATGAAGATAAGTGCATAGGTTGTGGCAAGTGTGAAAAGTTATGTCCTATGAATAATATCAAGATTGTCGATAAGAAAGTGGTACAGAATAACCGGTGTACTATGTGTTATAGGTGCATTAATAATTGCCCGAAGCAAGCTATGACGCTGCTTGGAAAAAAGGTTGTGGAGCAGAGCGTGATAGAGAAATATTTATGATGAGGAGAGTGTAAATGGTACTTTTAGTAGTCGATGCACAGAGATTAATAACTACGCCGGATTTATATAATTTCAATGCATTTGAAAATGCTGTTAAATCGTTAATTGCAGCAGCTAGAGAGCATGATGTTGAAGTTATTTATGTAAGACACGATGATGGTGCTGGTACGGAATTGACAAAGGGAACACCGGGTTTTGAGATATATGAAGGTTTTAGTCCGCAACCGGGTGAGAAGATTTTTGATAAGACGGTAAATAGTTCTTTTAAGGGGACCGGCCTGTTGGAGTACTTGGTGGAAAAGAATGTCCACACAGTAGCTGTTGTTGGATTGCAAACGGATTATTGTATTGATGCAACAATCAAGTGTGGCTTTGAACATGGTTTTAAAATGATTGTACCGGAGAATGCAAATTCCACATTTGATAATGCCTTTATGACAGGAGAGCAGAGTTATAAGTATTACAATGAGTTTATGTGGAAAGGCAGATATGCGGAGCGTATTTCTGTGGAGGAAATGATTAAGAAGATGAAAAAAATGTAATTTGTATCATATGAAGTTGTGTTATAAATTGTATTTTGATTATATTATAAAGCTTATAGGGGAGAATTATGAAAACATATTTTACTAATGGTACAATGGGGGATGTAAAATATTTTATTGATGATTTGGCAGAGTTCCAAATACAAGAGCTTGCTGGCGATAACTCTAATAGGTATATATATCCGGGAGATACGATAAATTATACATTGGATAGCGAATTGGTAAAACTATATGATGTGTTAAGAGATTTATATTTTGATGATGTAGATAGATATTATGAAGAACTAGCTGTTTTGCCCATATGGGTTCAAGAGGCAGGACAAAATTCTGACTGTGCAATCGATGTGGATTTGTTTTGTGAATTGATAAATGCTGAAGAAAGTAGAAAAATACCTAATTTGTATAAACATCTATATCTTGTAGATTGCCAATTCTTAGTTGGAACACTTCAAAATTTGTTGTCAGCGATGGAAGATGCATTTGTAAGATATTATATGACATTGGCTAACATGAGAGAAAATGATGCATATAAAAGACTTACAGATTCAAATGGCACAATATGTATAATATCGGAAGCTTCAAGGTGTGCTTCTGCATTATTGGAAACATATTTTATAAAGGCCTATTCTATTTTGGATATTCTGTGTAAAATATGTTATGAAATTCAAGAGAAGCAGTCAGATTTTTCACAATACAAAAAGATAAAGAGTGCAGATGTATTGTGGGGATTTAGAAAAAAATTGCTGATTAATGAGACGGAAAATACGTTGTTTGAAAAATGTGATTTGGTAAGTATGATAGAATCATTACGAAACGAATCTGTACATAATGGTACGTGGGAACTTAATCCTAAAATATTTGTTAGATATGATGAAGGGATTGTGGGGGAACGATTTATGCTTTTTCCGGATACGCTACAAGGAAGACTTGCTACAGTAAAAAGCCGGAAACATTTTTTCTCTAAGGGGATTAAAGTTAATAGTGTGTTGCCCTGTATTCATGCAGAGTTTAAACAGAGATTGCTGCAAACGTTAGTTACAATAAATGGGCAATGTTTATATACAATGAAGAATTAGCTAGAATAATATGCATAATTTAAATAAAATCTATCATTAATCAAATAAAAGGTGTTTTTCTTGAAAGAAAAAACATATAGCTTAACTGATAAAATAATAATGAGTATTATAAAATGCCTTTCAGAAGCCATCGGCGATGATGTTAAAGGTTGCTTGCGCCGGGAGAATATTAATGATAGGTATTCTAATGGAAAGAAGCTTATAAAATGGGACTTTATTAATCGTAATCTTGCTATGAATTTCTCGGCAGGGAATTTCACTGCTGAGTACGCTAAACGTGGTGCGTGGTATATGGTACCACTGTTCGATAAAGAAACTGGAACAATATATACAGTGATGCGAGAAGAGCGTTTTAAAGATATTCAAAGGAGCCAAGCAAAGAGAAGGAGAGCACACTATGTTGATGCGTTAGTGCAATCTTTTAATTTTGATTTGAATACAATGCATCAGTATTCAATGTTTGAAGAACCGTCTTTTGAAGAAGAGGAAGTTAAGAGTATTGTTGAAGATATTATAAAAGATTTTGGTATTGATAAAACAATTATTAAAAGATATAAGACCATATTATTTGAAGAGTATCATTCGGAACTTGTAGCAGTACGTTGTTGCGTATTAGATAGTTCATTACAAGTGGTTGAAGAAGATTGGAGTGCTTATATTACGCATAGTGAGTCAGTGGTAGTGGATACTGTTACTGATTCAAATGAGCCTAATGTGTCAGGTATCAAGTTGAAAGATAAGGCTAAGAAAAAAGCAAAACAGGGAGAACTTGTTGCGTTGAAAGAAACTGCACAAGAACAGAATGCATAATTTTAATAATATTGAAGGAGCGGTTATTATGGGAAATATAATTCCGTTTGACCAAATAACAAGTGGTAAACATTTTAATGGTGAACGTTTGAAAATTGCAAGAACATGGAGAGGATACTCTGCCATAGAATTAGCGGAGAAGATTGGAGTTAATCGACAAACCATTTCTATGTATGAGAACGGTAAATTAGATAATCCGGAATTTTCAACGATTCAAAAATTTAGTGAAACATTAGAATTTCCGGTTAAATTTTTCTTGGAAGATATAAAGATTGACGTGGAGAAAAGCGCAACATATTTTAGGTCATTGATGACAACTAATAAGAAATATAGAATTGAACAGGAAGATAAAATTAAATTTATTGCTGTAATTTATAATATGATGAATGAATATTTGGATTTTGAGTCGTTGAATTTACCACAGATTCCAAGAAATACATCACCTCAAAAAGCAGCAGAAATATTGAGAGATTATTGGAAGATTGGGAATAAGCCGATTGATGACATTGTATATTTGGTCGAATCGAACGGTTTGATTGTAACTGATTTTGCAACTTCTACGGGAGATGTTGATGCATTCAGCCATAAAATTGTATGTGGAGAAAAAGAAACTTATTTAATTGGCTATTCACAAAATAAAAGAATGGCAGCTAGAATTCACTTTGATATAGCACATGAGCTGGGGCACATATTGCTTCATAATTGGAATGAAGATTTAGAAAATATAGATAAAGAGGATTTTAAAGATATTGAACAAGAGGCGCATTCATTTGCGTCAGCTTTTTTGCTACCGGAGAAAGAGTTTTCAGATGATGTAAGACCGTACGCTACTAATTTGGCATATTATGCAGAATTGAAGAAAAGATGGAAAGTATCAATAGCAGCCATGATCCGTAGAGCCAAGGATTTAGGGATTATTTCAAATGATGATTATAGCAAGCTGATGCGAAACATGCAAAAGCAAGGCATTCGAAAGGTGGAACCGTTAGATAATGAGTTGAGGACTGCGGAACCTTCATTATTACGCCAGGCAATAAAAATACTTTTTCAAGAAAATGTTTTTACACCAAGTGAGTTTTTGGAGGAGCTATCAACAGAATATGGTCTGACTATTTATCCTAATGATATTGAATCTATATTGAGTTTAAAAGAAGGTACACTTAATGAGGAGAAACAAACGAAAGTTTCTATTAGTGTAAAACCAAGGGAATGATTGTCTGAAAAGAAGTTATGGTACTTGAACTGAATAGGCAATATTGATATGTGTGTAATATTAGACGAGGAGATGAGACTATTTTAATTCGTTTGATTGATGATATTAATAGAGCGTTGGAAAATGAAGCTTATTTTGCAGCGTTGGCATTGGCATTAACTTTGCCGGATATTTGTGGTAAAGCAAAATATCCTAATGAACGTAATGGGACAAGATATATTAACTGGTATGATGAATATGTGGGTAAGTATGAACAATGTCCATGTGAAACTTGTCAAGAAAACAAAATGCCGTATCTTAGTGGAGAGGTTGTTTATCAACTGAGAAACTCATTTTTGCATCAGGGAACACCTAATGTTGATAAAAATAAAATCCAAAATGAATTTAATAAACTCGACAAGTTTACTCTTGTTATAGAGAAAAAGAATGAGTTTGATATTTATGCTGATGCATCATCGGTTGGTGTGGAGCGTTCGTACAGGGTAAATGTTAGAAGATTATGCTTAATTTTAACACTTACAGCAAAAGGATATTATGAAAAACATATGGACGAATTTAATTTTTTTAATTTTTCTGTTTTAGAGATGTAATCTATATGTATGCGTATACAAGGAAAGGAGTTTAATGTTTAAATTTATATTTGATTTGGCAACAGAACCATTGGGATTACCGATTGAGTGGTATTATGAATGGTTGATTTTAGGCGTGATAGGTTTTATTGCATATTTATTTGCGTACGACAAGGTCGGCGATATGTATCATTCCCATGTGATTTCAGGACGAATGTTGGGTTCTTTTTTTCATTGGTTAATAAGAGCTGCGTGCTTTATTGGATTATGGGCAGTTACATATGGTGTGATTTGGATTGGAAAATTTGTGATTGCGAATAAGATTCTGGTAGGTTCGATTGCTGGAATTATATTGTTGCTTATTATAGTTGTAAGGATATTATTGTGGAAACATAGCCGTAACGAGTTGCTAAGGGTAAAAGCGGAAGTGAAAGAAAACGATATTGAGGAGTAAGAAATTATGTCAAGAGATGTGGTCGTACAGGCTGTTTTGGAATATTTACAGCAAAAATATGATTTATCCGATTTGGAAAAAGATATAATGTCTACACTATCCAAATACAATGAGCAGCCTTTTGATAGAAAAGGTGCAGAACAGAAGGTTGTTGAGAATAATAGGAAATATCCAGACATATCAACTGCAATAAAAATGGTTCCGGGAATAAATGTAATTCCTTTTTCGGAAGTTTCTGATGAGGGTGTTCGGGATAATTTGAAAATGCAGATAGAAGCTATGTGCTTTAAAGAGTATAACATTATTAAGAGTTGATTTTAGTCTTATAGATAGAAAGTGAGATGAGCATTTTGGAAAAAACTTTTGACCTTTCACAATTTGATGAATATAGAGAAGACAACAGAAGAGAAGTGAAAAAAGCAGAAGGTGGTTTGCCGGTTTCGCTGTGGGACACCTATTCTTCTTTTGCAAACTGCTATGGTGGAGTCATTATTCTTGGTGTCAAAGAAAATAAAGATGGTAGTTGGAGAACTACCGGTCTCCAGAATGCATCTAAGCTTCGTAAGGAATTTTGGGATAATATGAACAATCCAAAGAAGGTAAATATTAATCTTTTGTCAGAAGATGATGTACAGACCTATGAAGTTGGTGACAATAAGGATGTCATTATGGTTATTTATGTGCCTATGGCAAAGCGTGAGCAGAAACCGGTGTACATTAACAATGATATTTTTAATGGTACTTTCCGTCGTAATTACGAGGGTGATTATCATTGTACCAGATTGCAGGTAAAGACCATGCTTCGCGACCAAACCGAGCGTACGATGGATATGGAAGTGCTTGATAAGGTTCCAATGGAAGATTTGAATTATGATACTATTCACGGATACCGCAACAGTCATCGTTCTTTAAAAGAGGGACATCCTTTTGAGCGCCTGAGCGACCATGAGTATCTGAGAAGTATTGGGGCGGCGGCTATTTCTGATGAAGATGGAAAGTTGCATCCTACGGCAGCAGGTATGCTGATGTTTGGTGATGAGTATAACATTGTGCGTCACTTCCCGGAGTATTTCTTGGATTACAGAGAAGAGTTGGACCCTACCACTCGATGGAGCGATAGATTGCAATCAAGCTCCGGTGAATGGTCCGGAAATGTGTGCGACTTTTATTTTAGAGTTTATAACAAAATTATCAAAGATATTAAGGTGCCTTTTAAAATGGTCGGTGGCGAACGGGTTGACGATACTCCGGTACACAAGGCACTTCGTGAGGCCTTGGCAAACTGCTTGATTAATGCAGATTATCACGGATTGCGTGGTGTTGTTATTCGTAAGGAACCGGACAAGCTGGTTTTAGCAAATCCCGGTTATGTCAGAACGGGTAAAAAGCAGATGCGTCTTGGTGGCGAATCAGATCCCCGAAACAAGGCTCTTATGAAAATGTTTAATCTTATCAATATCGGTGAACGTGCCGGAAGTGGTGTGCCGAACATCTTTAATGTATGGGCTGACGAAGGCTGGGAGGAACCAGTGATTGAAGAAAGATTTGATCCGGACAGAACAGTATTATCACTTTCTTTTAAGAAAAAAGTGACAGAAAAAAGTGACAGAAAAAAAGTGACAGAAAAAAGTGACAGAAAAAAAGTGACAGAAAAAAGTGACAGAAAAAAAGTGACAGAAAAAAGTGACAGAAAAAAAGTGACAGAAAAAACACAAGCACATTATGATATGATTCTTTCGTTTATGGAAGAGGATGTATGGTATAAGGCAAGTGAATTAGTGGATGTGCTTGGAGTTAGAGAGACAAGAACTAAAGCATTGCTCAGAGCTCTTGTTGAAGATGGGTTGCTTGAAGATAATGGTACTATTAAAGGACGAAAGTATAAAAAACGATGAGGTAAGATACGTAAGAAAAATGAAGATTTTATTCTGGAATGTTCATAGAAATACAAAAATAAATAGTTATCTTGTCAGCCTTGTAAAAGATAATGCAGTGGATGTTTTGATTTTGGCAGAATATGATGATTCAAAAGAGGGATTGAATGATTTATTGCAACGCGAAAATATTAAGTTATTTGCACATGGTACTTTTGGTTGTGAGAGAATAGATGTTTGGAGTATATATGATGACATTTCTTTAGGAAAGCAAGAACCGTATTATTCTTTACAAGTTATAAAAGGCGAATATATAATTTGTTGTGTGCATATGCCCTCTGATTTGCATGGTGGAAATCAAGATGAAAGGCACGAGATAGCACGAATGATGGTATATAATATAGGGGAATTGGAAAAAGAGATAGGCTCAGAAAAAAGTATAATTATTGGTGATTTCAATGAAATGCCATATGAAAGGACGTGCCTATATGCAAGTGGAATGCATGGGCTCCCGGTTTTGACAGAGAACGATAAAAATACAAGGATAGTAAAAAATATTGAGTATAGAAAGTTTTACAACCCTATGTGGAATTTGTTGGGAGATTTTAATTATCCGCCGGGAACATATTACTTAAACGCTGCAAAAATATGCTCGCCAATGTGGTATATGTTTGATCAAGTGATAATAAGTAAAGATGTAATTCCTGTTTTTAAGAAGGAAAGCTTAAAGATTATCACATCATGCAGTTTTTCAAATCTTGCAGATGCAAAAGGAAGACCAAATGAAAAAATTAGCGATCATTTTCCTATAATATGTGAAATAGAAAACGATTAGAGAAGGAGAGAGACTATGGATAATATGAAATTTTCTTTTGAGCTAGTTGATAGATATAAACCTAATGAAGTGCTAGAAATGGCATTAAAGCAAGTCGAAGATGCTACAAGAGGATTTGTTAAAGGTAATATTCAAGATTATGATGGACCGATGCAAGATTATTTGAAAAAGAATGGGTGGGCTGAAACACTTGGTTCTCTTGTGACGGCGTCTGATGTGACGGTCAGCATACAGGATTCTTTGGGAGAACAAGGGACAGAAAAACATAAATATGAGGTGTATTTAACAGTTGATGCATTACCACATTATAAATATCGCATTATGTTTTTGGAATATGGAACGCTTTCATATCCTGCCAAAGTGGTTATGAATGATAATTTGGCAGCAGAATGTTTTGGGAATTTTAAGAATAAATTTGAAGTAGAATCTATGGCAGAAATGGAGAATATGATTGATACAATTTTGTCATCTGATGTGATGAATAAATGAATACAAAATTTGATTAATGAGTCATTAAGACAAAAGTTAAAATCTGGTGAGGTTATGATTGAAGATAAAAATGATGATGCAAGCGAGGAATAGCTTAACAACTTGTATGTAGGCTTGCATATTCACATGCAAGCTGACGTGCAAGCTGCATGCAAGTTCAAGCAGGTATGAAGAAGTGCGATAGATTTGTGGAAAGATACATACAATAGTCTTTTGTGTGTACTTTTGCTTAAATCTGTATCACACTGCACACCGCTCTATCTGTGTCGCATTATAAAGCGGAACACAGCGTGCTCTGTGATACTTGAAAATATGTATCACACCCCCTAAAATGTGTATCACACCCCCGATTTTGTCAAAAATCCTAATTTACATTTCGATTCGCCCATGCTATATTATTACCATGGTGGACGAAAAATAGCAGAAATCCGTGATACGAATCTGCAACATTTTCCCCGGAAAAAGATAAAATAATAGGTAAAATACCCATAAAATGAGTCACAAAATGGCAAAAACCGAAACAAATAAGTTTCTAAACACGCTTAAATCGGACCGTGAAGGTGGTAGAACCGTTGGTTCCGGTCGTGTAGCTACCATCATTGAGTAATCTTTGATAGATAGTATATAGCTTTTATTCTGGGGAAGTACTTGTACTTCCCCAGTTTTTTCAATAGACTCTATATTCAGATTTTCTTTTATAACATTTTTAGGCATGATTCTGTGCCGAATATTTCAAGATTTTATAACAGATATAACGTTCCATAAAATAGAAACAGAAACATTCTATACCGCTCGATGTAAGAAAGATCGATAACAAGCGGTAAAATTTCATCACAATATTCAAATAAAATTATGCGATACCGCCTAAAAAAGAGAAAAGGAAGCGGCAGGCGGTAAAGATAGTCACAATATTTGAAAAAGAGATCCGAAAATACCGCTCAAAAAGAAGAAAGGGAATGATAGGCGGTAAAACTAGCCACAAAACTTGAATAAGAGACCAGCAAATACCGCTCAAATTAGAGAAAGAAGGAGCAGAGCCGGAAAAATAACGACAAAAGATGAAAACAAACCATGTAGTACCGCCGGGAATAGTGAAGAAACGTGCAGGGCGGTAAAGGATGAAGGAATAATAATTATAAAAATGGAAGTCTCAGGAAGGGGAAAATTGATATATTATATACAATTCAAAAGGAAATTAAAATGTTGGAGAAGGAGCTTGCCCGTCTGGAAGAGGAACTTAAGGTGTTACCATACGGTTCTCTGCGCTGTACGAGTAGTAGAGGAACAGACCAATTTTATGTAAATGGTAATTATATCAGTAAAAAACAAATGAATAAAGTAAAGGGCATTGCCCAAAGAGAATACGATGATAAATTGGTGTCCGTTATAAAAAGCAGATTGCAAATGTTGCAGCAATTGGAACTTAGTTATGTCTCACATGAACTGAAAAATTGTTTTGAAAATGTTTGTAAGGCTCGAAGGAAGCTTATTACTCCAGTTTTTGAAACAGTGGAAGAGAAGATACTTAGGTTTTTGGAAGAAGAGTACGAGCCGGGAAAATTTGATGAAGACAACCATACAGAATTTATTACAGTAAACGGAGTACGGGTAAGATCAAAGTTGGAAGTACTTATTTCAAATTATTTGAATCAGTATAGGATACCGTATCGATATGAGAAACCGATAGCATTGCTGGACTGGAATAAAACAGTGATATGCAGACCTGATTTTACGGTTATGAATAAGAGAACAGGAAAGATATTTTTATATGAACATCTCGGAAGAATGGATGACGAAGATTATGTTTCCGCAAATATGCGAAAGCTTGATCTTTACGAGAAAAATAATTATTTACTGGGGGAAAATCTGATTGTAACTCATGAGACAAGTAAATCCCCTTTAAATGTAAAAGTATTGGAACTATACATTAAAACTTACTTTATTTGAAATTAGAAGGGGAAGAGAAAACTTATAGGGAAAACTCCGCACTCTTAAATTCATGGTGCAAAACAACTTTTGTTATGATATATTTACTTTGGATTACGAGAATGCTTTGATTTTCATATGTCTAGGACTGTGTCCGGATTTTTTGGGGACTATGTTTTGATCAATATTTTTAAAGCTAATGTATAGGATTGGAGGAAAGCCAATGAGCGAACCAAAGAGAACAGGATTGCTGCAATTATTAGGAAATAGTTTGGGATGTCAGTTTGTTATTCCGGTGTACCAAAGAAACTACACATGGGCGGCAGAACGAGAGGTTAAGCAATATTTTGATGATTTACAAAGCGTCTTAAAAGGAGATTATAAAAACCATTTTATGGGAATTATAATCTATCTTGAAAAGGCTATTGATTTTAGCTCCAGAGAATTCTCTATTATTGATGGTCAACAAAGATTAACAACCACATTTTTGATTATATATGCAATAAAGCAGCTGTTAGTTAATTGCAATGATACTGAAAAGGTAAAGCAGTTAGAGGGGCAGTATCTAACGAATCCGTATCATAATGATAAAATAAAATACAAGCTTAAACCGTTAGTGGCAGATGACGATGTATACAGATGTATTGTAGAAGATAGAATGGATGAGATTACTGATAAGGAATCAAATGTTTTGAAAAATTATCAGTATATCAGTAATCGATTAAATGAATTGTTATTGCAGGGATATGATGCAAATGCGATATTAATGGCACTGGACAAATTATATGTAGTATGTGTTCCTATTTCAGAGGAAGATAACGCTCAAAAAATATTTGAAAGCATTAATGCTACCGGTGTAAAACTTACTTCAGCTGACTTAATACGCAACTACCTTTTGATGGATTTACAAAGTGATGTGCAGGAAAAATATTATGCAGATTATTGGAAAAAGCTTGAGGATAATGTTTCTACAGATTCCAAAACATTGGAGTTATTTTTTAGAATGTATCTGGCAATAAAGACATACAATTTGGTTCCTAAAAATAATGTTTATAGAGAATTTGTAAAATGGATTGAAGAACATGATACAGACATAAAGGATTTGTTTGAAGATTTATTAGAATACGCAAAAATATTTAATCTTCTTATGAATATAGATGTAAATAAGATTGATAAAAAACTTAAAGATGCAATTGGGGATTTTAGGAAAGTGAATTCGGATATACCAATGGCAATTGTTATGGAGTTTTATCAAATTCACCGTAAAGGATTAATTTCTACAGATGTTTTTGTTTCACTTATATGTGCTATTAATACATATATGATTCGTAGAAGCTTATGTGACATGAACTCACAGAATATTTCTAAATTATTTCCGACTGTATTAAAAAAAGTGTTGGAGAAGTGTAATGGCGATTATACAGATGTATTAAAATATTTGAATCAGGAAATGGTCGGGAACATGGCTTCTACAAGTGGCAGCTATATGCCGACAGATAAACAAATGATGGAATTGTTGTTAAACGCAAATGTTTATAAGAGACCGGCACTTAGAATCGTATTGGATCGATTAGAACTGTACAATAATCCTGCACCGGTGAATTTAAGCAATTTGAGTATCGAACATCTGATGCCACAGACCCCTACGGAAGAATGGTTGGAAGAATTGGATACAGATATGGAAACATATTTGGAAAATCTGCATAGGCTAGGTAATCTCACGCTTGCCGCAAAAAAAGATAATAGCAAGATGAGTAATCTTATGTGGGGTTATAAGAATGAAGTATTAAAAGAAACTGCTCATTTAAAATTGAATTTGGAGCTGATGAAAATTGATAAATGGGATATGGCAAAAATTGATATCAGAACCAAAGAACTGATTGAGAAAATATGTACTATTTATCCGTATCCGGACGTTAGTGTGACTCAGAGAATAGATGACAGCATTGTAGATGAAATGACAGCACTCGATATGTGTGTTGAAGTGGCTATTAGTGAGAGACCAATAACCTGCATTAGAAAGAGAAGAACTTTTAAAACAGAAGATAATAAAAAGGGGTATACAGTAGTGTCATCCAAAATGTATCCCCAAGGTGATAAGGAAAAATATTGGTTCGGGTATCGCGATAAACGATTTGAGGATATTGAAGATTGTGATGAGCAATATATGATTTTGGGATGTAGAAATAAAACACTTTCTGTTGTCAGGTTTCCAAGAGAATTTATAGAACAGAATTTGGGAATGTTAAACACTTCTGTAAATAGTGAAACAGGTGAAATATCTCATTATCATATTGTTATTTTCAAAAATCCGGATGGTAAAATGACAATGCTTCTCTCAAAACCGGCATTACGGGAAATTGATATATCTGATTATGTGGTCGGGGAGATATAGAGAAGCAGTGTGATTATGAAGTCTTTAATGGGTTATTATTAGAACTTAAGCATTGAGGCAATTGATGAAGAATGAAAAAAAGGCGAAAAAAATAATATTTTGTGTCTGTTGCATAGGGAACATTTTCTTATTGTTTGGCTGCGCAAAAACTGAGACAGCGTCCGCAGATAATACAGTAACAGAGAAAAGTGTTATCAATACAACAGAAACCATTACGGTAGAAATGCCGGAGACAGTTCAAGTACCTTCCGAGCAGCTGGCGGATCCCCCACCGGAGTACAAGATCATCATGGTAGGGGATATACTGCTTCACACTCCGGTGGAGGAAAGCTGTCTGCAGCCGGATGGAAGTTACGACTATAATTCTCTGTTTTCCCATACAAAAGAGGAGATTGCTGCAGCAGATCTTGCCCTGGTGAATCAGGAGGTGATCATAGGCGGTGCGGATCTTGGAATCTCCGGGTATCCCTGCTTCAATGCGGATTACAGTCTCTGCGATTCATTGGTGGGAGCAGGCTTCGATGTCATCTGTCATGCCACGAACCATGCTATGGACAAGGGACGTGCGGGGCTGGTAAACTGTGCGGAGTACTGGAGGGACGAATACCCACAGATCACAGTTCTTGGCATCCATGATACTGCGGATACCTCCACTTCCTGTGGCGCAGATCCGGCGATCATTGAGCTGGGAGATATACGGATTGCAGTCCTGAACTACACTTATGGGACCAACGGCATTTCCCTGCCGGCGGATATGCCCTATGCGGTGGATCTGTTGGAGGAAAAGCAGGTGGCGGCAGATATTCAGAGGGCAGAGGAATTGGCGGACTTCACCATCGTATGTCCGCACTGGGGAACGGAGTACAGGCTGACGTCAGATGCTTCCCAGGAGAAATGGACCAAGATATTTGCGGAAAACGGTGCGGATTTGATCTTGGGTACCCACCCGCATGTCATTGAACCTATAGAATGGGTGACAGATGAAGCGAGCGAGCATGAAATGCTTG
>UMLR01062363.1_pt1 | contig 17584 bp, 15 predicted proteins | sample 1966741 | NCBI WGS metagenome assembly UMLR01 (sample SAMEA4836207, study PRJEB28245) | human gut metagenome | biome: gut microbiome; material: fecal sample | place: Denmark | collected 2008 | reverse complement strand
GCGACACGGCAACACCCATCGCGGAGAAAATGGCAGATGTCAGCGGATACCTGCTGGTGGTCCTTTGCGCTATCTATCTGGAAAAATATCTTGTGACGATTACCGGATATGTGGCATTTACCTACCTGATTCCGATTGCCTGTGGCTTGTGGATATTCAACCTGATTTTTGCAAATGCCACCGTGCGAAAACTGGCAACAAAACTGGTGGTGTTTGGCTTGGCAATCTCCTTCGTGGTTCCCGCCAGTGTGAAGATCTCCGACCTTATCGGAGACACCTATCAGGCCCAGATCGAAGCTACCATTGAGGATGCCAGGAACACACAGAATATACTGGAAAACAGTGGCGTGGTGGATGACACTAATGCGACGGAAACAACCGGAATCGGAACAACAGAAGCTTCTGGAACTGTTACAGGAAATGTGCAGGAGAAGGACAACAATAACTCCGGCTCTGTCTCAAACATTTTCGACTGGGCAAAAGATGCCATTTCCGGCGCTAAAGATTCGGTGGCAAATGTTGTGGAAAATGTGACGATTTCTACCGAAGATCTGGTACAGAAGGTGGAGAATTCCCTGAATCACTTTATCGAGGCGGTTGCCGTGATGATCATTACTTCCTGCGTGATCCCGATGTTGGTATTGTTGTTGTTTTTCTGGATGGTGAAGATCGTGCTGGATGTGGACCTGAGTGGAGCGAAGATCAAGGGGATGCTGCCGGAGCGGAAGGAATAGATTGTAGAAAAGAGGGGAAGAACATGGAATACCTTGCACACATTGATGGGGACAGAGAGCAATCAGTAAAAGAACATTTACAGGGAACCGCAGAGCTTGCAGAAAAATTTGCTGCAAAATTCAGGAAAGCGGACTGGGGATATTGTTGTGGGATGTTACATGACATTGGAAAATATTCCGCGGAATTTCAAAAGAAGATCAAAGAAAATCTGGATATCCGGGTGGATCATTCCACTGCCGGGGCGAAGGTCTGCGAAAATTTAGATGGCTGCTATTGGCTTCTGACTTACTGCATAGCAGGGCATCATGCAGGGTTGCCGGATCTGGGACGAGAGGGATTGCCGTCCTCTTTGCTGGGGAGACTTAAGAAAAGGTTGTGCGATTACAGTGCGTATGAAAAGGAAATAGAAATCCCTCAAATTACCACACCACCCATTGCCATGAATCCGGAAAAGGATCCAAACTTTGCGCTGAGTGTATTTATCCGCATGCTGTATTCCTGCCTGGTGGATGCCGATTTTCTGGATACAGAACAGTTTATGAACAACGGAACGGTTCAAAGGGATTCCGGAGAGAGCATGGATGTTCTTTTGGAGAAATTGCAAAATTACACAGCAAAATGGCTTATAAATCGGAATGATACTACGATTGATGGAAGACGATCTGAAATTCTCCGGAACTGTCTGGAAATGGGAAAGTCCTCCAAAGGATTGTTTCAGCTTACGGTACCCACCGGTGGTGGCAAAACTGTGGCTTCTCTGGCATTTGCGTTGCAGCATGCGGTGGAGAACCATATGGACCGTGTGATTTATGTGATTCCCTATACCAGTATTATCGAGCAGAATGCGCAGGTGTTCAGGGAAATCCTGGGTAGTGAAAATGTGTTGGAAAATCACAGCAATGTAGACTATGAGAGCTCGGAAGAGTTCAAACCCATGCAGTTGGCAGCGGAAAACTGGGATAAACCGGTGGTGGTTACCACAAATGTCCAGTTTTTTGAATCCCTGTATGCCAATAAGTCCTCCAAATGCAGGAAATTACATAATATAGTAAACAGTGTCATCATATTCGATGAGGCGCAGATGCTTCCAACAAATTATTTGAAACCGTGCATGGCAATGATAGAAGAACTGTTGCAGCAGTATGGAACGAGTATTGTACTGTGTACGGCGACGCAGCCGGCATTACAGCAGTTTCTGCCTGAAAAGTATGTTGCCCGGGAATTATGCCCACGGAGAGAGGAACAATTTCGATTTTTTGAAAGGGTAACCTATCAGAATATTGATACCGTCACGGAAGAGGAAATGGCGGAGAAACTACAGCAGGAGTGGCATGCACTGTGTATCGTGAACACGCGAAAAAGAGCACAGCGGCTTTACGAACGGCTGCAGGGAGAGGGCGTTTATCATTTATCAACCACCATGTATCCGGCGCATAGAAGACGAGTGCTTGCGGAGATTGGGAAACGACTCAAGGATGAAACAGGGAAAAAATGCATCGTCATTTCGACCAGTCTCGTGGAAGCCGGAGTGGATCTGGATTTTACTTCGGTATATCGGGAACTAGCCGGTGTGGATTCCATTATTCAGGCAGCAGGACGTTGTAATCGAAATGATAAAAGAGGAAAGGAAGAGAGCATTGTCCGCATCTTCCAGTGGGAAGACAAGGAAAGGGTATCCGGACAGCGGCAGCAGATCGACACGACGAAAAATCTGCTAGCGGAGGGCAGAGATATTACTGCACTGGATAATATCACAGAATATTTTCGGAGACTATATCGCATCAAGGGCGAAAGCCTGGATATGAAGAAAATTCTGGAGAAATTTGATGGTGGAGATTATCAATTTGCGACGGTTGCGAAAGATTTTAAGCTGATTGAAGAAAATACGGTTACGGTATATATCGACCAAGAACCGGAAGCGAAGGCTCTTTTGCAGGAAATTCGGCAGCAGGGACTGACAAAGAGCCGTATGCGAAAAGCAGGGCAATATTGTGTAAGTATTCGGAAAAAAGGGGAATATGAGAAACGGAAGATGTTGTTTGAAGAAATGCGTGATGCGGGGATGGTAGAAGCGGTAGACCCGGATGCGCAGGATTTTTATGTGCTGACGCAGGAGGAACAATACCGGGAAGACACCGGATTGAAACTGGAAGTGGAATTGGGCGGAATGATGATGGTTTAATATTGCAGGAAATGGAAGTGGCGGTACACGATGGAAAAGTGTACCGCTACTCTTGTAAGTTAATGAAAATTACAATTATTTCAATCCACAGGATATACCTGACATTGAAAGTATAACATATAATTCAAAAAAATCTAATAGTTTTAGCGATAATTTCAATTGAAATTATCATTACGAATAAAAATAAGCATTGCAAATATATTAGACTTGTAGTATAGTGAATTTGTCAGATAAGTACAGATAAACTAAAATATTGTCATATCATATCTGCGAAAAGACAGTATTTTACAAAGGGGGTATTATTGTCAGACAGAAAATAGTACTACAAAGGAACAGTAAACGGGAACAGCGCTTTAATTGTGGAAAGAAGGTGGAATAAATGGGAGTCGGAGTAAAAGTAAATGTATGGGGAGACTATGCATTGTTTTCGAGACCCGAACTCAAAGTTGAACGCTACAGCTATGACATCATCACGCCCTCAGCGGCACGCGGTATTTTGGAAGCCATTTACTGGCATCCGGGAATGCGGTGGATCATCGACAAAATCTATGTCAAAAACCCTATCCAATTTACAAGTGTACGACGAAATGAAGTAAAAAGCAAGATCCTGGCAAGCAATGTATTGCAGGCATACAACGGTGCAGACAAAACATTGTATATTAGTACGAAGGAGGACATTGTACAGAGAGCATCACAGATGCTCTGCAATGTAAGCTACACCATCGAAGCTCATTTTGAAATGACAGAGAAAGCCAACGCTTCTGATAATCCCGGAAAATTTAAGGACATTATCATGAGACGGCTGCGTAAAGGAGAATTTTATTATATGCCATACTTCGGTTGTAGAGAATTCTCGGCGCATTTTGCTCTCTGCGAGGAAGAAGAAATTCATACCGCCTATGATGTAGTAGAAGAAAAAGATCTTGGCATCATGCTGTTTGACATGGATTACAGTGATCCGGAAAATATCCAGCCTATGTTTTTCCGGGCAATAATGCGTCACGGCGTGGTGGATCTGAGAGATTGCGAGGTGCTGCGATGATACTACAGGCACTGGTAAAATACTATGAAAATCTGGCAGAACAGGGGAAAGTATCCAGGTTGGGATGGTGCCATGCGAAAGTGTCCTATGAAATCAATTTGTCTTCGGAGGGGGATATCATAGGTATTACTTCCCGAAAAATAGAGGATATGCGTGGTAAGAAAGTAGTCTGGGTACCGGCAAATCTCGTCGTGCCGGAGATGGTGACCAGATCTTCCGGTGTGGCAGCTAATTTTCTGTGCGACAATTCCAAGTATATGCTGGGTATTGACGCAGATGGAACGAACTCACGTGTAGTGGATTGCTTCCAGGCGACGAAAGAAAAGCATGGACAGATTCTGCAATCTGCACAGGGAAAAACAGCCCGGGCAATTTTAGCCTATTTTGAAAAATGGGATCCGCAGAAAGCATCAGAACATCCTGTGATTCGGGAAAACTGGGAAGAATTGACAGAAGGCGGCAATCTTATTTTCTCTGTGGAAGGGCAGGAAGCACAGGAAGATCCGGAGATTCGAGACTGTTGGGAAAACTATCGGGCGCGGAATGGTGGAGAAGATAACGGCATTTGCCTGGTTACCGGTAAAAAAGCCGAGATATCACGAATCCATAAAGCAATCAAAGGAGTACCCGGGGCACAGTCCAGCGGAGCAGCGCTGGTATCATTCAATGCACCGTCATTTGAGTCTTATGGAAAGGAACAGAGTTATAATGCACCGGTGGGAAAATATGCGGAATTTGCATATACCACGGCACTGAATTATCTGCTGTCCCAGCGGGATTACACCTTTTCCCTGGGGGATTCCATGATCGTGTACTGGGCAGAAAGCGGTAAAGAGCAGTATCAGAAGTGTTTTCTGAATATGTTTAAACCCACGAAAGATAATCAGAAAAAACTGAAGGACATTTTCGATAGCCTGAAAGAAGGCACCAGGGTTTACTTAGAAGATGCGGAGATGGATCCGAAACAGAATTTTTACATACTGGCGCTGGCACCAAATGCAGCACGATTGTCGGTCCGTTTTTTCTATGTAAATTCGTTTGGGAAAATCATACAGAATATAGCAGACCATTATGAGCGGCTCAAGATTGTAAAACCGGCATGGGAAGAACAGGATTATCTGGGGATTCGTGACATGCTGAATGAAACCGTGAATCAGAAATCAAAAGATAAGACACCGGTTCCGAACATGGCAGCCCTTGTATTGCAGGCGATTCTGTCGGGCGGACGATATCCGGCAAGTCTGTATACCTACACACTGATCCGCATTCGGGCAGAGTGCGGTAACGTGAACTGGAAACGTGCTGCTATCATCAAAGCATTTTTGATCAAAAATTATAATTGTATGAAAGGAGAAAATCTCATGGGATTGAACGAAGACCGCAATGATATAGCCTATGTATTGGGAAGATTGTTTTCCGTATTGGAAAGCATACAAAAAGAAGCAAACCCGACAATCACTACGACAATTCATGACCGCTACTTTAATTCCGCATGTGCTACGCCGGCAGTTATTTTCCCGGTGTTGCTCAAACTGAAAAACAGCCATATGAAAAAGTTGGAACGGGATAAAGGCGGAGCGAAAGTCTATTACGAAAAAGAAGTTGGGAAAATTATGGGCAAATTTGACGATTTCCCGAAACGCTTATCCCTGGAACAGCAGGGGCAGTTTGCACTTGGCTACTATCATCAACAGCAGGAAAAATATAAAAAAGGGGAGGACAAATAAATGAGTGAAGCTATTAAAAACAGATATGAGTTCGTAGTATTATTTGATGTGGAGAACGGTAATCCCAATGGAGATCCTGATGCGGGCAATATGCCAAGAGTCGATCCAGAGAGCGGACTGGGCTTGGTAACGGATGTCTGCCTGAAACGTAAGATCCGCAATTATGTCGAGACCGTAAAAGAGGATGCTCAGGGATATAAGATTTACATCAAAGAAGATGTACCCTTAAATCGCAGTGACAGAGAAGCCTGTGCGGATATGGGAATCACCGAAACGGATGATAAAAAGGTGACAGAGGAACTTAAAAAGTTAAAGAAAAATGATCCCGGTGTAGATCTTAAATTGAAGGATTATATGTGCCGGAATTTCTATGATATCCGTACGTTTGGTGCCGTAATGACTACTTTTGTAAAAGCATCGTTGAACTGCGGTCAGGTGAGAGGACCCGTGCAGATTGGATTTGCCAGAAGTATCGATCCGATCATCAGCCAAGAAGTAACTATCACCAGAGTTGCCATCACCACAGAAAAGGACGCGGAAAACAAGAATACGGAAATGGGTAGAAAGACCATCGTTCCTTATGGACTGTACCGGGCAGAAGGCTATATTTCCGCAAATCTGGCGCGGAAAGTAACCGGATTTTCCGAAGACGATTTGGAATTGCTATGGGAAGCAATTCTTAACATGTTCGAGGTAGACCATTCTGCAGCGAGAGGCAATATGGCAGTGCGGGAACTGATTGTATTCAAGCATAGCAAAGAACTGGGAGACTGCCCGGCTTATAAATTGTTCGATGCCGTAGAAGTAAAGAGAAACGAGGGCGTGGAATATCCCAGAAAATATCAGGACTATACGGTTACCGTTCACGAGGAACAGATTCCTGATTCCGTGGAAGTAAGAAGGATGAATTAATGGAATATGCAGAAGATGATTATCTCATGATATCAGGGATCCAGCATTTCAGATTCTGCAAAAGACAGTGGGCGCTGATCCATATAGAGCAACAGTGGGCTGAAAATGAACATACGGTAATCGGTGAATTAATGCATAAGAAAGCACATGATCCATATCTTACCGAAAAAAGAAGAGACACAATCATAGCGAGAGCATTACCCGTGGCGTCCAGAGAAATGGGCGTCACGGGTGAGTGTGATGTGGTGGAATTCCATAGATGTGGGGATGGAATCCGCCTGCATGGGCACAGGGGCTATTTTTCGGTATATCCGATCGAATACAAGAAGGGAAAGCCGAAGATCACAGAGGAAGACAAATTACAATTAGCGGCGCAGGCAATGTGCCTGGAAGAAATGTTTTCCACACAGATTCCGGAAGGTGCACTCTTTTACGGAGAGACAAAACGGAGGGAAATCGTGGAGATCACGGAAGAACTTCGCAGCGAAGTGCGGGAGATGTTTCAGGAAATGCATCAATATTATGAACGGCGGTATACACCGAAAGTAAAGATGGGAAAGAACTGTACTTCCTGTTCTTTAAAGGAACTTTGTATGCCCAGACTCGCAAAAACCGGTTCGGTGAAAAACTATATGGATCAGGTACTTATGGAGGAAAACGTATGAAAAAATTATTGAATACGTTATATGTTACTTCCGAAAACAGTTATCTTGCTCTGGATGGTGAAAATATTGTAATTTATGATGACAAGAAAGAATTGGGCAGAGTTCCGCTGCATAATCTTGAGGAAATTGTATCATTCGGATATCGGGGAACCAGCCCGGCACTTATGGGTGCCTGTGCAGAACGAAATATTTCTCTGTGTTACATGACTCCCCAGGGAAAATTCCTGGCACGGGTCACCGGGAAAGTGCGGGGGAACGTGATTCTGCGGGAACAACAGTATGCCAGCAGCAAAGATGAACAGGTGGGATTGGAGATTGCTCAAAATTGTATCCTTGGAAAAGTACATAATGCCAGGTGGGTTCTGGAGCGGGCAGTCAGAGATCATAGTATGCAGATTGATGCAGAGCGGGTAAAAAAGGCATCTGAAATGCTGAAAAATTCTCTGATGTTGATTCAGAATAGCACATCCAGGGACGAACTCAGGGGATATGAAGGAGAGGCAGCCAGTATTTATTTTAGCGTGTTTGACGAATTGATTCTGCAGCAGAAAAAAGATTTTACATTTCAAGGCAGGAATAAAAGACCGCCCATCGATAAAATGAATGCAATGATGTCTTTTGTGTATACATTACTGACAAATATGGAAGCATCTGCACTGGAGTGCGTAGGGTTAGATCCCTGCGTGGGATATCTGCACACAGAGCGTCCGGGTAGAGCATCGCTGGCACTGGATATGATGGAGGAACTAAGATCCGTGCTGGCGGATCGCTTTGTGCTGTCGTTGGTAAATAAGCGGATGATCACAGCTAAAAATTTTACCCAAAAAGAAAACGGCGCGGTTCTTCTGGATGATGATGGACGAAAGGTAATACTGACGGAGTGGCAGAATCGTAAAAAAGAAACCATAACGCATCCCTATTTGCAGGAAAAAGTGGAATGGGGTATGGTTCCTTATGTACAGGCAATGCTGTTGGCACGATTCCTGCGTGGCGACTTGGACGGTTATCCTGCATTCCTGTGGAAGTGAGGTGCGATATGTTAGTATTGATCACATACGATGTCAACACAGAAAATGCGACCGGCAAAGCAAGGCTGCGAAAAGTGGCAAAGCAATGCGTCAACTATGGCAGAAGAGTTCAGAATTCCGTATTTGAGTGCATTTTGGATAATGCACAGAGCATTGCGTTGAAGGCAACACTTGAGGATATTATTGATATAGAAAAGGACAGTCTTCGATTCTACTATCTGGGCAATAAATATCAGACCAAGATTGAACATATCGGGGTAGACAGAGGAATCGCCCCGGATCAGACACTGATTTTGTAACTGATGCGAAAGCCAAGCATACATAAAATGCCTGGTGGATTCGCACCTTATAAATTATGCGATTTGTTGAAATAACATACAAAGATATTTTTAATTAAAATAATTTGTTGTTAAGATTAAATATTTTAGACAATTTTTGCTGAGAGAAAAGAGAACTTTTTGGCGAAAATTGCTGTCGCTCCCCTCGTGGGAGCGAGGATTGAAATTCATATCCAGCTTTTTAAGCTCCTCTACAATATCGTCGCTCCCCTCGTGGGAGCGAGGATTGAAATTTACAGATGATTAACAAGGATGAGAAAGATAAGGTCGCTCCCCTCGTGGGAGCGAGGATTGAAATCTGCTCCTCTGCCTGTCTACGCTCATCCTCTGTGTCGCTCCCCTCGTGGGAGCGAGGATTGAAATGTTTTGATACTCTCAATAAGCACTTTAGTAATAGTCGCTCCCCTCGTGGGAGCGAGGATTGAAATCCTAAGGATCCTAGTGAGATGGAGATCCCAGAGCCGTCGCTCCCCTCGTGGGAGCGAGGATTGAAATATAAAATTAGTATCTAAGGAAATCTCCTTTATGGTCGCTCCCCTCGTGGGAGCGAGGATTGAAATATATCGTTTATATCTCCACAGAGCTTATCTCTGGTCGCTCCCCTCGTGGGAGCGAGGATTGAAATAATATTTTTATTAAATCTGGCAAGCTCAAAAGCTGTCGCTCCCCTCGTGGGAGCGAGGATTGAAATTCTTATTTTCCTGTATAACCTGCCTACCTCTTTCCTCGTCGCTCCCCTCGTGGGAGCGAGGATTGAAATTTTTTACTGTGCAAAAGATGCTATCGGTGAGCCTAGTCGCTCCCCTCGTGGGAGCGAGGATTGAAATATTACTTTTGCAAGGTTGTTTGCAACGGTTGTCTTGTCGCTCCCCTCGTGGGAGCGAGGATTGAAATTACAGAGGGTACATCCGGTGATTATGTTGCTTCTTGTCGCTCCCCTCGTGGGAGCGAGGATTGAAATTACCGTGATCTCTTGTGATTTTGAAGCACTGAAGTCGCTCCCCTCGTGGGAGCGAGGATTGAAATCAACCAGATAGGGTATTTTGCGGGAGTACTTTTTGTCGCTCCCCTCGTGGGAGCGAGGATTGAAATCACTCTGCATTATGCTATATAACTACGTTATATGTCGCTCCCCTCGTGGGAGCGAGGATTGAAATGTCCGATTTCCATATGCAGTTGTCAAAGATCATCGTCGCTCCCCTCGTGGGAGCGAGGATTGAAATCGTGTACTGCTCTGTAACGATCTTGCTTGATACAGTCGCTCCCCTCGTGGGAGCGAGGATTGAAATAGGAAGAGAGGAATAAGTAAATGAAAACATCCCAGTCGCTCCCCTCGTGGGAGCGAGGATTGAAATGTTGCCAGTCCGAAATATAATGCTGCTGCGACAGGTCGCTCCCCTCGTGGGAGCGAGGATTGAAATATAAAGCAGCAAAGGGCAAGACAGAGCGTCCGGAGTCGCTCCCCTCGTGGGAGCGAGGATTGAAATACGAGAGTGCTTTTCTTTGCTTTAGGGTCGGACGCGTCGCTCCCCTCGTGGGAGCGAGGATTGAAATTGAAACTGTGTCACGGATTCAACGATTCCTGTTGTCGCTCCCCTCGTGGGAGCGAGGATTGAAATTTTTTGGAGTTTTATCTTGTCAGATAATGCTCCGTCGCTCCCCTCGTGGGAGCGAGGATTGAAATAATTAGACCGACAGGGAGGAGGCGATTTGATGGGGTCGCTCCCCTCGTGGGAGCGAGGATTGAAATAAAACCGGAACATGTACATCATGCGACCAGTACAAGTCGCTCCCCTCGTGGGAGCGAGGATTGAAATCTCTGATTTGGGTCAAGAGATGGACACAGAACAATGTCGCTCCCCTCGTGGGAGCGAGGATTGAAATAATATCCTCGAAACGGTTTCCTTGCCCTGCTGCCGTCGCTCCCCTCGTGGGAGCGAGGATTGAAATCTCTTTCATTGCGTGTTTCCATGCGTCGATGATGTCGCTCCCCTCGTGGGAGCGAGGATTGAAATACCTTTCAAATATGCTGCACCCGCCATCGTCAACGTCGCTCCCCTCGTGGGAGCGAGGATTGAAATATACAGTCAATGCCTTGAGACTGACATCGTGGCATTGTCGCTCCCCTCGTGGGAGCGAGGATTGAAATAATCTCTGCGATTGTGTCCTCATGCTCCTGCTGCAGTCGCTCCCCTCGTGGGAGCGAGGATTGAAATTCCGTCACCCGAACGCAAAAGTGAGAGCGATGATGTCGCTCCCCTCGTGGGAGCGAGGATTGAAATAACAATACGATTGTTGCAGTTGCCCTGTTCGGTGTCGCTCCCCTCGTGGGAGCGAGGATTGAAATTTTATATCCCTTTGATACAAGATACTTGAGAGCCGTCGCTCCCCTCGTGGGAGCGAGGATTGAAATGTGTTAGTTACCTGTTAGTTATGTGTTAGTTACCGTCGCTCCCCTCGTGGGAGCGAGGATTGAAATCGGAAAAGATGCAGGTATATACATATTGCGTCTGCGTCGCTCCCCTCGTGGGAGCGAGGATTGAAATTTAACTCGTCCAAGCCATACAGTTAAGGGGCAGAGGTCGCTCCCCTCGTGGGAGCGAGGATTGAAATATGCTAGAAACTTTTATCAGGCTAGACCTTTTTTGTCGCTCCCCTCGTGGGAGCGAGGATTGAAATGATAAAGTAAAGGCTCGGCTGTAATTCGCGGATAGTCGCTCCCCTCGTGGGAGCGAGGATTGAAATTCTGTTACGGTTGATTGTCTCATAAGCGTTAGCGTCGCTCCCCTCGTGGGAGCGAGGATTGAAATAAAATCCTCTACGGCATGAAAGACAATAGAACGGTGTCGCTCCCCTCGTGGGAGCGAGGATTGAAATCGAGAAGTACCAGAATCAAATGAAAGCTGTCTATGTCGCTCCCCTCGTGGGAGCGAGGATTGAAATACGAAATGAGCCACAGCGAGTTGCACGGCAACCGTCGCTCCCCTCGTGGGAGCGAGGATTGAAATTATAAGATTGTCTGTCTCGTATTCGATTGGTTTGGTCGCTCCCCTCGTGGGAGCGAGGATTGAAATTCTTTTTCATCATCCCAAAATACCGATTGCCTTAGTCGCTCCCCTCGTGGGAGCGAGGATTGAAATAGGATTTTCGATAATCTTTTCAAGTCTGGTCTTGTCGCTCCCCTCGTGGGAGCGAGGATTGAAATTGCATTAATGTGATAATACTGTCTACGGTATATTTGTCGCTCCCCTCGTGGGAGCGAGGATTGAAATTTTGTGTCTGCGGTACTAAGAGGTGCAGAAGTAAGTCGCTCCCCTCGTGGGAGCGAGGATTGAAATAATAAGGTCGATTTACCATCTGAGTTACCGCCACAGTCGCTCCCCTCGTGGGAGCGAGGATTGAAATTTCTAAGAAACATCCTGTCAATGCCATGCCTCCAGTCGCTCCCCTCGTGGGAGCGAGGATTGAAATTACTCTGACGAGACTGGATTTATTGCAGTCCATGGTCGCTCCCCTCGTGGGAGCGAGGATTGAAATAGGAACTTTGCCATAGAACAGCACACCTTTTGGTCGCTCCCCTCGTGGGAGCGAGGATTGAAATCCCGTATCTGAATGAGATATGGAACGAAGTGTTTGTCGCTCCCCTCGTGGGAGCGAGGATTGAAATTCAAGATGTACCGGAACAAACTCAATTTCTACGAGTCGCTCCCCTCGTGGGAGCGAGGATTGAAATACACAATACTGTGGATAATCGTCCGGTACTGCGGGTCGCTCCCCTCGTGGGAGCGAGGATTGAAATAGCTTTTACGCACCTTGCAATCGGATACACACCTGTCGCTCCCCTCGTGGGAGCGAGGATTGAAATAGTTTTTAAAATATCGTGCTGATAATCTAAATCGCGTCGCTCCCCTCGTGGGAGCGAGGATTGAAATTCCAAGCACTTAAAGCCTGTTTAGATATCCCTGTGTCGCTCCCCTCGTGGGAGCGAGGATTGAAATATGCGGACTTTCTACCGCTTACAACTTTCGCCGTGTCGCTCCCCTCGTGGGAGCGAGGATTGAAATAAAGTACGATTTTACAAAAGCTGGTGTTTTAGCTTGTCGCTCCCCTCGTGGGAGCGAGGATTGAAATCCATTGCACCAGCATTGCTACCCAGCGAACCCGAGTCGCTCCCCTCGTGGGAGCGAGGATTGAAATATGTTGTCGGTATTCCGGCCAAAGCTGTTTGGGGTCGCTCCCCTCGTGGGAGCGAGGATTGAAATAATCTTGTGCTTAAGCTCACATTTTTCCGCGTATAGGTCGCTCCCCTCGTGGGAGCGAGGATTGAAATATTTGCATAATGAGCAGCAATTCTCAACTCCAGCGTCGCTCCCCTCGTGGGAGCGTGGATTGAAATATCTACTTCACAACCGGAAAGGGCATGAGCAAGGTCGCTCCCCTCGTGGGAGCGTGGATTGAAATTACAATTCCGTGAGTGGCATTGATCTTGCTGTTGTCGCTCCCCTCGTGGGAGCGTGGATTGAAATCATACAACTGAGCCGGATAGAACCTCATATTCAGTCGCTCCCCTCGTGGGAGCGTGGATTGAAATCGCACGATTTAGCGTCGGCTAACGTAATAGTGCGTCGCTCCCCTCGTGGGAGCGTGGATTGAAATTGCGTATGTATCTGTAATGCCTAGTGTATAAGTTGTCGCTCCCCTCGTGGGAGCGTGGATTGAAATGTCTTCGTCAACGGGCTTCTTCTTTGCAGGCTTCGTCGCTCCCCTCGTGGGAGCGTGGATTGAAATAGCAGTGAGAGCAGATCCGGAGTATGTTTCCCGGAAGTCGCTCCCCTCGTGGGAGCGTGGATTGAAATAATTTGCCAGTGGTGTCAACAACGGTACCTCCGCTTTGTCGCTCCCCTCGTGGGAGCGTGGATTGAAATCAGCTGGCAGTATTTTGCTGTTATAAGGTCGGCTGGGGTCGCTCCCCTCGTGGGAGCGTGGATTGAAATACAAGCCCGCAATCATCAAACATGACAAGCATGGTCGCTCCCCTCGTGGGAGCGTGGATTGAAATTTTTCCGATTGCCTTTTCGCAATCTCTGATAAATGTCGCTCCCCTCGTGGGAGCGTGGATTGAAATAGTCGTTGGCTATGGGGATCGGACGGTCTTAACCTGTCGCTCCCCTCGTGGGAGCGTGGATTGAAATTATAACTATGAAAAATCAGATCAGCTTTATACAGTCGCTCCCCTCGTGGGAGCGTGGATTGAAATTATCAACTCATATAGACTGATAGCGTCTGAAACAGTCGCTCCCCTCGTGGGAGCGTGGATTGAAATCTCTTGGACAAGGGTGCAGTTGCCTTGACAAAGGTCGCTCCCCTCGTGGGAGCGTGGATTGAAATCCCATAGTACACCCCCTAATCTTTCCGCACTTGGTCGCTCCCCTCGTGGGAGCGTGGATTGAAATCGCGATACCGTAACCAACTTTTTTCGAGATATAAGTCGCTCCCCTCGTGGGAGCGTGGATTGAAATTACAAGTCCAATATCTCCTATGTGAGCTTTTTTGTCGCTCCCCTCGTGGGAGCGTGGATTGAAATATAGCTACCTTTAGCAATGTTAAACCCTAGAGCCGCGTCGCTCCCCTCGTGGGAGCGTGGATTGAAATAGGCAATATTTGGTGATGGTAGGCTGGCTGATCTTGTCGCTCCCCTCGTGGGAGCGTGGATTGAAATTTGTCAGCAGCGATATCATTTACATGTACTCCGCGTCGCTCCCCTCGTGGGAGCGTGGATTGAAATCATTTCAAACAAGACTAATTGGAGGTTTACGGTGTCGCTCCCCTCGTGGGAGCGTGGATTGAAATCCCTCCGTATGGTTTTTTCTTTATCCTACCATAGTCGCTCCCCTCGTGGGAGCGTGGATTGAAATTTTGACAAGATCAAGGAACTGATCGACTTTGGAGCGTCGCTCCCCTTGCGGGAGCGACGATTGAAATAGAAAAGACAATCGTATATAATGTACTATATGATTACATAGAAGGAGGACATTTAATTGAGCAAGACGGTCAGGCAAAGCAATTGGGCAACGGAAACGCTTATGGAAGCCCCATTTTGGAGAAACGGAATGACACCGGAAGAATACGAGACGGAAAACAGATATTTGAGTAAAAATTTCTATAAGCAAAAAGATGGAAACTATATGCCACTTTGGATGCAAGAAGAGAACATGAAAGAATAATTAGTTCTTTGGATTTTTTTATTTACAGACAAGAAATGCTTTATATTGAAAGCAAAACAGATTGTAATAATTTCTTATACTATTCTATTTTATGTCTGATATCGTATGTTGTGTTGATAACTATGATGTCTTTAGAAATTGGTTTTAACAGAATCTATTTATATTTCCTATGTAACAATTTGAATTTTTAATGTTATGTCACGTGAATTTTTGTGTAAAATTGTGTATTTTACTATTGATTTTGCGCAAAATTGTGTATAATATAAAAGGAGAAAAGAATGCATCCACGAAAGAAAACAATTAAAGAATTGGAAAAGAACGGTTTTATTTTTAGAAGACATGGAGCAAGTCATGATTTGTATTTTCAACCGAATACCAAGCAGACAATTCCTGTAAAACGTCATGATTTTAATGAAAATGATATGCGCTATATCTTCAAAGAGGCAAATATAGAAGGAGGCAAATGACATGCAATACACATATACCGCAGTTATTACTGAAAAAGATGGCACTTTCTATGCAAAGGTTCCGGATGTGGACGGGTGTATTACTACAGCACCGACTTTGGCAGAGGCGATTGCCCTTATTACAGATGCATTAAATCTTTGTCTTGTTGGTCTGGAAGATGAGGAAATTACTCCGAATGAGCCTACACCGCAGTCAGAGATTCCTCATTTACCGACAGATATTCTTACGATCATTCAGGCAGACACTATAAAATATCGTAGCATGACTGACACCAAGGCAGTTCGCAAAAATGTCTCGCTTCCGGCATGGATGTCCAAACTTGCCGATAAGCGAGGAATCAATTGCTCCAAAGTATTGCAGGAAGCACTTACCGCTAAACTTTTATAACTATAGAAAATCAGTATTTTTACCAAGGAGGTCCTCCCCATGTCCCACCCCATCCAATCCGAAGCCCATCTCACGACCTTCGAAGCCATCAGCATGATCGTCGGCAACAGCATCGGCACGGGCATCATTGCCGTTCCGTATCTTGCCACGAAGAACAGTATGCTGGATGTCGTGTGGATGGTATTGATTGCATATTGTGTGAACGTGATCCTGCACCTGATCATTGCCGAGCTGTCTTACAATAACGGTGGCGTCCAGCTGGTAAAAAGTTTCGAAGGAGAGCTGTTCCACGGCAAAATGAAACAGATATTCAGCTGGGGTGTATTTATTGTCTACGGGCTGGCCATCATGATTGGTGTCAGCGGTAATATCAACGGTGGCGCCCAGATATTTGTGAACTGGTTCGGGATGCCCTTCGTGGCGGCGCAGATTTTGTACTATGTGATCGCCGGAGTCGTGGTGTTTATCGGCATGAAAGCCGTAGGCATCGCACAGAAGTACGCAGTCATCGTCCTGATGGGAATCGTTGCGGTGATGACGGTGGGGACTTTTCTGCATCCGCTGAATACATTGCGACGGGCAGAGTTCCACTGGAACAACCTGTTGGCGCTGTACAGCATGGTGGTATTTGCCACTTCGGCCAATCAGTCGGTGATTCAGGTGGTGAAAGGTCTGGATGGCAACGCGAAACAGATCCGCCGCTCCATTTTCATCGGTTTTGGGCTTTCCTCAGTGTTTGCCCTGATCGTAACGGGCACGGTTCTCCTGGGAACCAAGGGAGCGCTGGAAAAAGAACTGGCATACATGCAGTTGGGAGAAAGTATCGGTACCTGGGCGATGATCCTGGCAGGCGTATTTTCCCTGTTTGCTTTACTTACCACGTTCTGGAGCAATACTCTCGCCCTCCGCGATGTGGTTCATGAGCAGATCGGCAGCGGCAACCGCATCAGCTGGCTGATCGCCACAGTTCCCTGCATTCTGTTTGCCGTATTTGGCGTGAACAGCTTTATCGTTCTGACCCGGATCATGAGTGGCGTTGTGGTATTGGTGAGTATCATGCTGGTGTTGACGTACGGAAAATCCAGAAAAAATGCGGGCAGCAGTCCTATCTGCGGTGTGATCGGCACGGTGCCTTTTCAGGTGCTGATGGTGATTTCAACAGTACTTTCTGCAATAGGAGCATTGATCCCGTTGAGTTAATCCCCAAAAAGAAAAGAGATTCTTATGTATACTTCCAAAAACTTTCAGATTCGGGACGAAGAGACTTTTTCTCTTTGCATCCCGACGGACAGAGATTATAAAATATTGCAGCTGACGGATCTGCACCTTGGGTTCGGCCTTTTTTCCGGGAAAAAGGACAAACTGGCGCTGGAAGCGGTGACGGAGCTGATCCGCCGGACGGGACCGGATCTGATCGTCCTGACCGGGGATTCCGTGTTCCCGTTTTTCCCCAAAAGCGGGACGATGAATAATAGAAAACAGGCACAAAAACTGTTAGCATTTCTGGATGGTTTTCAGATCCCCTATACGTTTGTCTTCGGCAATCATGACTGTGAGATGGGGGCTGCATGCAATAAAGAGCAGCTGGCGGAGATTTTTGCAACGGGAAAATATGCTGTTTTTACCAAAGGAAGATATGAGCACAGTCCTCAGAATCCCATTACCGGCGTAGGGAATTTTGTAGTAGACCTCACAGATGATCAGGGAAAACTGTTACTTCCGCTGATTCTGCTGGATTCCAACATGTACGGCGACGGCTGGTTTTTCAGCGGTTTCGACCGGATCCATGAGGATCAGACGGACTGGTGCATGGAGAAATTGAACGAGAGAAAGGTACCGGCTATGGCATTTTTCCACATGCCGCCCGCGGAGTTCA